>Ga0255196_1000016_pt1 | contig 87901 bp, 79 predicted proteins | sample Miss_Law_RepA_8h_FD_183637 | JGI IMG/M metagenome (GOLD analysis project Ga0255196, IMG submission 183637) | Freshwater microbial communities from Mississippi River, Louisiana, United States - Miss_Law_RepA_8h | ecosystem: Environmental > Aquatic > Freshwater > River | place: USA: Louisiana... | reverse complement strand
CTTCAAGAACTATCACGCGATCTGCACGCGCGGCAGTTGATAAGCGATGCGCAATTGAGATCGTGGTTCGACCCTCAGAAATCGCACTTAATGCTTTAGCTAGTCGCACTTCGGCTATTGCGTCAACCGCTGAAGTTGCCTCGTCCAAGATTAAAACGTCGGGATTTGTCAACGCTGCACGAGCAAGAGCAACCAATTGTCGTTCGCCAGCCGAAATAGCCGAGCCACGCTGACCCACGAACGTATCTAAACCATTTGGCAGACTCTCTACCCAATCTGATAATTCAAGCTGCTCAATAACTCTTTTCAAGTCATCTTCATTGCAACTTGGACTAGCAAAATAAAGGTTGTTGGCAATGCTGTCTGCAAATAAAAACGGCTCTTGTGGCACGACTACTAATCGGCGCCGAAGCTCATCATTGTCGATTCGCTTTAGATTCACGCCGCCGAGTGAGATTGCGCCAAGAGTTGGGTCAGCGAATCTTGCAATCAATTTTGCCAGGGTCGTCTTGCCAGAACCCGAAGACCCAACAAGCGCAACATGTTGCTGCGCCGGAATTGTAAAACTTATATGTCGAAGCACGGGCAGATCATCATCATGGTTGTCTATGCGTGAGCTGTAAGAGAAACTGACGTCACTTACGTCTATGCTCAACGGATTTTTAGGCAAAGGTATCGGTTTAGTCGGCGCAGTCGGACCAGTAGGCGTATCAAGAACACCGAGAACGCGTCGTAACCCGGCAACCGCCGTCTGAGTTTGATCAACTACTTCGGTGAATTCTGCGATCGGTTCTAGAAACCGATATGTCAAAAACACAAAGCCAACCATCGAGCCAGCGGTTAGTCCGCTATCAACACCGCGAAAAATTCCAACGACGATGATGGCGACGATTGTAAAGACGGCAAACACCTCGCCCGAAGGAAACAGAAATGCACCGATCACCCCGGCTCGAATTTGCGAGTCTGCTCGTTTGCGTACAGCCTTCTTACTGCGATCGACCATCGGCTGATGGGCTTGATAGGCCTTTAGAGTTTCCGTACCTGAAATTAACTCGCTGACTGAACCAAGAAGCTCCGCGTTGTGCTCTCGGGCCAGGTCATAAGCCGCAACCAGACGCTTTTGTAAATTTCTTAGGACGAAATACAGAGGTGCAGACACAGCGAAGGCAACAAGGGCCAAAATCCAGTCATACGCCAGCATCACACAGGCGACGACAAACATGAGCGAGCCGTCGAGCAACCAAACCAAAGCACCCCATGAGAAGAACATCGTTAAGGTTTCAATATCGCTAGTAACTCGAGAAACCAGAGCACCGCGGCGCTCATCATTGTGATCAGCCAAACTCAAACGATGAATATGGTCGAATAGTTTCACTCGCATCGAATAAAGACCTTCTTCGGCACCGATGCCAAGACGTAAAACGGCCTGTCGCAGCGCAAAAGCCGCAATGACAACCGATAACGCGGCGAATGCACACATTTGAAGAATGAAGCCCAATCGAATATTGCCTGGTTGAAGTCCCTTGTCGATTGTTTGCTGCATCAAAACAGGCACTACGACTCTTGCAAGCGAGCCAATTAACGCAAACAAAAAGGTTAGGCCGATGCCTTTTGCCAATGCGGGCGCCACATTGAAACCTCGATTCAATGTGCGTGCAGTGTCAAAACGTCCGATTGGCTCGTTCACTTCATTACCATTTCTAAGAATCTTTCCGGTCGTGCTCGAATGCGCTAATTAAAAGTCGATAGTGCTCGCTCTTTGCAATGAGCGACTCGTGTGTACCTCGATCGACTATTCGTCCATCCGCCATAAACAACACCTCATCGGCCAAAGCGATCGTCGAAGGTCGAGATGCAACGATTAACAACGTATGACCTGTCGAGATTTTGCGAAGACTACTGATGACATTCGATTCGGTTTTAGGATCGAGCGCCGACGTCGTGTCATCTAATAAGAGAACGGGCCGGTCATGTGCGATAGCGCGCGCCAACGCAACGCGCTGCCTTTGACCTCCGCTGAGACTGACACCCCGCTCACCCATCATCGTTTCGAGGCCTTGCTCAAGATCACCAACGAAGTCTTGGCACTGCGCTGCGCCAACTGCACTCATCACGCGGTCAGTACTGATGTCTGCATCAAGAGTGATGTTGTAACGAAGTGATTCGGCGAACAAAAATGCCTCTTGAAAAACGAGTGAAACTCCACCCTCTTGGATTGCGACAGAACCCGAATTCGGCTCTATCAAGCCGGCGATCAAATGCAGCAACGTTGATTTACCGCTACCTGTAGCACCAACAAGTGCGACGATTTTTCCTGACTCAATTTTCATCGAGAGATTGTTAAGAACTGGAGAGTCGCTTTGATGTCTGAAGCAAAGGTCACTTATCTCAATCGCATATCCGTCAGACGCACGACGTATCTTCAAATTTGGATCATCAAGAATTTCTTCGTCTAGTACCTCGCGAATTCGACGCCAACCAGCGACTGAGTGCGGAATTTCTGAAAATAAATAACCGATAATGCGAAGCGGAAAAATCAGCAACGTAAAGAGATAAATAAAGCTTGACAAATCGCCAACACTCATTTCGCCGGCTTTTACCCGATACGCGCCAAGCACAATCAATAAAATATTTATCAGCGTCGGTACAACATCAAGCATCGCTTCGAACACAGACCGAACACCAATCGCACTAATCCGAGCGTCCTTGAGGCGAGAAGAAATCTTCGCCAATCTCTCTGTCTCGCGTACTTCGGCGCCAAAAGATTTAACCACCATGACGCCGTCAAAGCTTTCGTGGACGGCCTCAGACAACGTACCGAGCTCCTTTTGTGCCACGTTGTAGAAACGATCAATTCGTCGTTGGTATCCGATGTTCAGCGTTAGCAAAATCGGAAACACAATTACTGCGAGCATCCCAAGTTGAAGATCTACGTACAACATCCAGCTTGCCGAGACAACCATCATCACCACGACTGACGTCGAGAATGGCAGAGGTGCCAAGATCGCAACGCTCGCGTCAGCATCGACACCACAGCGAGCAACGATGTCACCGGTCATTCTCTGTCTGTGCCACTTGATTGGTTGCCCAACGATGTGGTCAATCACTTTCTCTGTGATCGTCTCACAAGTACGCCACTCGGTGCGACCGGCGAAACTTCTTCGAACCACTACTCCTAGAGCTCGCAAAAGACCGATACCAATGACGATTACAGAACCAGCAACAAGTGCCGCAAGATCAATCTCACCACTCTCAAAACGAACCAAAATGACACGGTCAATCATCCATTTAAGGCCAATAGACGATGCAACTGTGCATATAGCGAATAAAGCGGCGCCTAAAACAGCAATGACGAATAGATGAGGATGAAAGCGGACTACTTCGCGGATCAGCTGCGAGGCTTCACCTAATCTGCCCTTCGCATCTGCCTTGGCTGAGTCTCTAGTCACAATCGCTTCATCGACAAAACTCACTACATAGTTCTATCACTACAGACCATCACGTATCGTTGAAGCAATGAAATTCGTCTTGCGCGCAATTGTTGCAACAGCAATCGTGTTAATTATCGCGATGTGGGTCTATGCACTTTTCTTTGCGTCAAAAGTGTCTGTTAACAAATTTGAAGATCGCAACTGGGCGGTCCGTGCGCAAGAGAGATGTCTGGTCGCGAGAGAAGAACGAAAAAGTTTGTCAGATTATCGAGTCGTAGATTCGTTGGGTAAAGACGCACTCGCTGAGAGAGCAGATTTGATTGATCTCGCTACAGACACCATTGAAAATTTTGTTAAAGAATTTCGTCTTACCCTGCCCTCAGATCCAAAGGGCCGAGAATTGGTTGGTCTCTGGCTTGACGACTACGAGATATACATTGCAGATCGACGGGAGTTTTCGAACAGTTTGCGTGCGGGAATTAACGAACGATTCTCCGAGACACCAATTGAAGGCCTACCAATTAGTGAAAAAATAGCAACTTTTGCCGCCGATAACGAAATGTCATACTGCAAACCACCGATCGATCTGTCGATCTAGAAATGTGATCTCGCAGACCAACCCGAATCTTGCGAATATTGGCGAATGACTCGGGCCGGCGCACCTACGGCAACACAAAAGTCTGGCAAATCTCCGGTCACCACTGAGTTGGCGCCTACTGCCACATTTTTACCGATTCTTGATCCCGGCAAAACAACTACACCATGTCCGAGCCACGACCCGCTTCCTATTGAAACAGGTCGCTCCGGTTGACTCTGGAGCGATATTGGTCGTTGAACATCTTCATAGTCATGACTTTGGTCAGTTATATATACGTGATGGCCTGTCCAAACGTCATCGCCAATATCAATTGACAGATGACCAACGATCCCCGAACCCCGACCAATCAAACATCGGTCACCGATCTTCACCACAGGATCAGTTAGACATTGCTGGCCGGGCACCATGCCGGCGGAAAGCGCAACATGTTCGCCAATCATGGTGCCTTGTCCAATATGTATGTATCGTTCGTTGAAAATAGTCGTAAATGGAAAGAGAATTATCGAACCTGCTCCGAACTTTCCGAATGAGGCAGCCCTCTTCGAATCTGGGCTTATCGCTGCCGTGAACTTAAATTTCTGCCAAAGCGCAGCAACAAGATCACCCAACTTTGCCTTAACCACGCTTTCAGCGTAATCAAATCGCATTAGATTAAAAGAGTGGTAGAAATCTCAAATCACAGCGGATCTTTTTTCGGCTCCAAATTCAACGAGAAGGTCGACGAATTCCTCGGCATTCGATTCGCACATGCCGAACGCTTTCAAGCACCCATTGATATTGAAAAATACAGTGAAGTCGTTAAAGCCAAGTCTTTTGGACCACAGTCTCCCCAGGTTCCTGGTTTCATGGAGGAGATTCTCAACACTAAGCAACTACCAACCTCAGAAGACTGTCTTTACTTAAACATTTGGAAGCCATCTGTTGTGAAAGCCCCCCTGCCAGTTTTGTTCTGGATCCACGGTGGTGCTTATACGAATGGCACTGCCGCTACGAGTTGGTATCACGGCGCAAACCTCGTACAACTCGGCGAAGTCATTGTTGTGTCGGTTAACTATCGCCTCGGACCTTTTGGTTTTATCGGCGAAAACAATCTTGGTCTACTTGACCAGATAAGTGCGCTGCGCTGGGTGAAACGCAACATCGAAAGTTTTGGTGGCGACCCAGACAACGTAACTATTTTTGGCGAATCTGCCGGCGGAAGCAGTGTTGTTGCTCTTACTGCGTCGCCACTTACGAAGGGTTTAATCACCAAAGCGTGGGCGATGAGCCCTTCGCTGCTGCAGTTGCGTTCACGTGCTGAAGCAGACGAAGCGATGAGCGCATTTTTTGAAGTTGCTCGCGTTGATTCGCTCAACGGTCTTAAGACTTTGACCACACAACAAATCGTCGATGCAACTGCTCAGATGTTTCTAAATGTTGAAAATTACATTTCGACGTTTAGCCCAACGCGGGGCGGGTCTGGGCTTCCCGAAGATGTCTATGACGCATCAGCAAAATCAGATCTCCCACTCATAGTCGGTACGAACCGTGACGAAAATCGGCTTTGGGCGGTCTTGAATCCTCAGCCTTTAGATGAAGCAGACGCAACAAAATATTTTGAAAAAGCATTCGCAGATTCTGCGACAAGTGCTTGGACTACATACGGTCAGTTTGCGCAGAATCCGTCTCCTGCTCAAATGGTGGCGGCAATGCAAACCGACCAACACTTCCGTGTGCCGGCATGGCAACTTTGCGATACCCGAAGCAAGATCGGTGCCGAAACTTGGATGTACTGGTTCACATGGCCAACACCAATTTTCGATGGCGTACTCGGTTGCTGCCACGCTCTCGATCTGCCATTTATGTTTAGCAATCTCGACAAACCCAACGTCGAGTTGTTTACTGGCACCAGCCCGGTGCGTTCAAAAATTTCCGGTCATTTCACAGGTGAACTCCTGCAGTTTGCTAAGACTGGAAAAGTTTCTTGGCCGACATACGAGACTTCTGCACGCACGACATTGCGCATAGACGAGGACGTTGAGGTTTTAACAGATCCTGATCCAGTAATCAGAAAACTTTGGAATCTCAGTTCGTAAATTCGCTTTGGCGCGAATCAACCGAGCGCCTGGGCAGAGATAGGCAATCCTTAAATACTGATCTGCAATGTGATGTTGCAATAATTGGCGGCGGTTATAGCGGGTTGTGGACTGCCTATTATCTGAAGAGACTCGTACCCGATTGCCGAATAGTGATCTTCGAATCAAATCAAATTGGCTTTGGCGCAAGTGGGCGAAATGGCGGTTGGTGTAGCGGCTTTTTGCCAGTGACTCTCGGCGAACTTGAAAAGACGCACGGCCGCAGTGCCGCAATTGAAATGTACACAGAAAGTTTCCGAACTCTTGACGAAATCGAAGCTGTAATCACCGATCTACGAATTGATTGCGACTTCCACCGTGGAGGCACGATTAACGGCGCCACTAATTTGGTTCAGAAATCTCGAGTGGACGCCGAAGTATCTGAAATGCGGCGATTTGGGTTTGGTGAAGACCACTACAGAACACTGACTGCCGAAGAATTGGCAAGCCGATTGAACATCAACAGAGTAATCAGTGCTTCTTTTACCCCGCATTGTGCCGTGGTGCATCCTGCAAAACTTATCCACGGGTTAGCAAGTGCAGTCGAATCTCTTGGTGTCGAGATCTACGAAAATACGAACGTCGTCGAATATTCAGAGCGCCAGGTCAAGACGAAAGATCAAAAATGCAGTGCGAACATTGTCATTCGAGCTACCGAAGGTTTTACTTCACGCCTAAAGAAACATCGACGGACACTCGCACCCCTCTATTCATACATGGTCGCAACTGAGCCGTTGAATCCCCGACAACTTTCAAATCTCGGTTGGCAAAATCGCGAGACGTATCACGATGCAAGAAATATGATTATCTACGCTCAATTAACTAAAGACAACCGCATCGCATTCGGTGGTCGGGGTGCCCCATATCACTTTGCATCGCGCGTCAAACCTGAATACGACACGCATGCAGAGATTCACGAAAAGATAATCCGTTCGATGCGCGACGTATTCCCGGTTTCGCAGGAACTTAAAGTTACGCATCGCTGGGGTGGGCCTCTTGGCGTACCGCGAAACTGGAAGCCATCTGTAAATTTTGATCCGAACACTGGGCTTGGATCTCTTGGTGGCTATGTCGGCGACGGTGTTGCAGCCTCAAATCTTGCCGCCCGAACTCTCGCCCATCTAATAGTCAATGACAAACATCCACTCACAACCTTGCCGTGGGTCAATCAAGCTTCGCGCAAATGGGAGATTGAGCCATTGCGTTATATCGGCATCAATGGATTGTTGAAGATCTCTGAGTCGATGGATAGTAACGAGACGAAGAATGACAAGCCTGACAAGTTGCGGTCATTCATTCTCGAAAAATTCCTAGGCGATTAATTAGCCAAGAATCTCATCGATCAAAACAATACGTTTTTCAGCAATACTCAAATGAGCAGCCTGCCCAACGGCGACACTCAACAATCCGTCTTCAAGTGTCACGCCAGATTCAAGACCTTGTTTGATTGCTTCTTGCATTGCACAATGCTCTAAATATGATGCGCCGCCATGAAAACCTTGCACGACATCAGAGGTTTGACTGACCATGGCTTCCATCACTCCTTGTCTTCCAGATTCTCGCCTACCGATTCGAACAATCGACTCGGGCATCAAGGCTTCTATTTTCGCCTTGCTTCCGACAACGCAAATTTCTTGTTCATTTCTCGATCCTTCGGCGAACATTGACAAATCGAGCATGCCACGAACTCCATTTGCGAAGTCAACTACTACGTACGCATTGTCCAAGATGTCAGATCGTGCGCCATCGTAGATTTCATCAAGATGATTTACATCTTGTGAGCCCGATGCATAAACACTTACCGGCTGAGACTTTGCAATGAGTGTCATGACGTCAAAGAAGTGGCAGCACTTCTCAACCAATGTTCCGCCAGTGTTCTTTGAGAACCTGTTCCAATTGTCCACCTTTTTGAGAAACGGAAATCGATGCTCGCGAATAGCGATCATTTTCACGTCGCCACAAACACCAGAATCAACTTCATCTATTAAGCGACTGGTTGGCGCCATAAAGCGATATTCAAGACCAACCCACACGACTCGCCCAGGTTTCTGGTGTTGCCGTTCGATTTCAATCATCGTCTGACACTCTGCAACATTGATGCCCAAAGGTTTTTCGATTAAGACATGCACATCGCACTCAATGACATCCTCGAATATCGATCGATGCATATGATTCGGCGTGGCAATCACGACGACATCTAGTTGCTCATTTGCGAGCATTTCTCGGTAATCGCTGTAACTCGTTGCTTCGGCTACAAGGCGATTTGCGTTACTTCTACTGGTTGCATTGGTATCTGCATAGGCAACTACTGCGCACCCATCGATGGCTATCAGGTTTCTAATGTGCTCGCAGCCCATCATGCCCACGCCAATAATGCCGTACCGCAAAGATCGGCTTGAAGAAGTCATTGCCCAAGACTAGGTCGCTAACATCGCAGCATGAGCGAAACGTTGAATGATCGACTTTATTTTCGGCAGTTGTTGTCAGGACGTGATTTCGCCCAACTTGATCAAGTAGCAGCACAGATGGTCAATTTTGTTTATCTAATTGGCGATCGTAAGACACGAGAATGCATTGTCGTAGACCCGGCGTACGCAGTCGATGACATCTTAAATATCGTTGAACAAGACTCAATGAAACTGACTGGGGTCTTGGCAACGCACTACCACCCAGACCATGTGGGTGGCCCAATGATGGGCATGAAGATTCAGGGTGTCGCTGACCTCCTTGAAAAAACTCAAGTACCAATTCACATCAACAAGCATGAGACGAAATGGGTCGCTCGCACCACTGGACTTGACGAAAAAGAGCTTGTCCAACATGAAGGTGGTGACAAGATCTCAGTTGGCGATGTTGCAATTACTTTCGTGCATACGCCAGGTCATACTCCTGGGAGTCAATGCTTTTTGGTCGAACAACGTCTAGTTGCAGGAGACACTTTGTTTTTAGACGGTTGCGGACGAACTGATCTACCAGGAGGCAACCCAGGCGACCTTTATACGAGTCTTCAAACACTCGCCTCGTTGCCTCGCGAGACGATCGTTTGCCCTGGCCATCAATATTCGACATTGCCATCAGCGAATTTGGGCGACGTTGTCGCAACGAATCATGTCTTTAGACCGAGTAGTCAACAACAGTGGCTTGAGTGGTTCGGGCACTAACCGAAAACTGCGTTTGCAATAGCACTGAGACCAGTTGCAAAAAGTAAAACCAAAACTAGATTGCGAAAATGATCCGGATCAATACGGCTACGAAGTCGAATTCCGAGCCAAATACCAAGACCCATCACTGGAATTGCTAAACCTGCAAGCAACATGACCTCGCCAGTGACTTTGCCTGCGACCGCGAAAGTTATCAAAGTGAGAAGGTTTAAAACTGTGAATACTCGATTTAAGATCGCACGAAAGTTTTCAGGAGAATAGTGCCGTGCGTGAAGCAAGAAAACTAATGGCGGGCCGTTAGTTGAGGTTGAAGTCGAAAGCACACCCGCAATGACCCCCATCGAATAGTCGAAGGCAACTGGCAGCCTGCGTAAATCAAATTCTCTCGAACTCAAAAAGACTCCGATGAAGACGAAAATCCCGAGCAAGCCCTTCATCAGTCGCGGGTCGAGATTGTTTAACAGCCACAAACCAAATGGCATCCCAAAAAGAGCCGAGAGAATTAGCCGTTGAGAGACGGCTCGAGCCGAGATTGCTCGCGATTCATACCACTGAATGCTGCAACTAACCGTTGAAACTGCCGTCGCAGTCACGACAGCGACTGGCAAGTCGACAAAAAAGATCATCAACGGCACCGAGATAAGCCCAAAACCAAAACCGAACAGCGCCTGAATGACCGCTGCTCCAAAAACAATTAAGGCCACTGCCAAGAATTGAGCTAATGACATTTGATATTTCTCATCTAGTTTCTGTTACGGCGCTAACTAAACAGTGCCGCTAATGCAGACTCAAATATCTGAGTGTGAGTATCAATGTCGGCCTCGTTATGAAACGGCGACAACAAAGCCATATTGTGAAACGGCGTCAGCAAAACACCGCGATTAAGTGCCCAAAGATGCATGAAGTTTTCAAGCTCTGGGTCGACACCAGCCGCCGCTTGTGCCCCATTCTTCGGCGACGAGCAGAACCAATATTCGGCTCGGCAACCTAACTGCTGCACACTCCAGTCGAGATTGTAATTTTGAATCGAACTCTCAACGCCATCAGCCCATCTCGTAGCAAGTCGAATGGTTTTTTCAAACTGTTCGGGCAGCAACGCATTCGAAAGTGTTGCGCGCACAGCCGCCATCGCCAACACACTTCCAGAAAGTGTGCCTCCCAATCCCGAGACATCCACATCGTGGCTCAATAGCGATTCTTCGGCTCGTGTCGCAAGATCTTGCGACATTCCATATGCAGCAACAGGAATACCACCGCCGATCGTCTTTCCGATCACGAGCATGTCTGGTTCGAGATCCCACAATTTTGTTGCTCCACCGGGCCCAGCACAAATTGTGTGCGTCTCGTCAACGATAAGTATGACGCCGTGCTTGCGAGTAAGTTCGCGTACTCCCGAGAGATAGCCAGGCTCAGGCAGCACGATACCGATATTGGTAAGGGCAGGTTCGATCAACATGCAAGCAACATCACCGAAACTAAGTTGCTTTTCTAGTGCTTCAAGATCGTTATAAGGCACAACGCGTGTTGTCAGTGAAGGATGAACTTGCGGCCCTATCGCACCATAGCGAGATATTGTCTCGCCATTCGCACCAGCAACAACCAGTGTTTCGTCAACTGTGCCGTGATAACACCAATCGTGTACCAGAACTTTTGGTCGCTTCGTCAAATGTCGCGAGAGTCTCAACACGAAACGATTCGCGTCAGTTGCACTGATTGAAAACTGCCACTTCGGCAATCCGAAGCGCCTAGACAACTCTTGGCCGACCCATGTCGAATCAACGCTTGGCAACATTACAGTCGAGCCGCGATTTAGCTGCGCTGTGATTGCACTATTAATTTCATCGACAGCATGTCCTGTCATTGAACCTGTGTCGCCTAAACAAAAGTCAATGTATTCATTTCCGTCTATGTCTAAGAATTTCGCTCCCCTTGCTTCAGTCACAGAAATCGGAAAGGCGCCCGGCCATCGCTTCATCCACGGCATCGGCACACCGCCGATCAAAGATGTGCCAGCAAGCAAAGCCGCGTCTTTCGACTTCGGGTGAAGTGCGACAAATTTCGCCTCCTCGTCAGCAGTACATGCCGCAAGTCTCGCGCGATCGACGAAATTCTTATTTGTCACTACTCCATTGTGGCAAATTCAGGTCTAATATCGTTAAGTGCCTCTTGGAGACTTCCGCAACAATCATCTAGGTCTCAAAATAAATTGGCGTCGTCTTGAAGATCGAATCAATGCCCTTGCAGAGATTTCACCCATAGAAGGCGGCGGAAACTGTCGACTTGCCCTAACTGATGAAGACAAAAACGGCCGTGATCTCGTCGTTTCGTGGATGCGCAGTCTGGATTTAGAAGTAACAATCGATGTTGTCGGAAACATTATTGGGGTCTGGAATGTCGGCAAAGGAGCGCCGGTCATGTCTGGCTCTCACATCGACACCGTGAGAACTGGTGGTCGTTTTGATGGTTGCTACGGAGTACTCGCAGCACTCGAAGTGATTGAAAGTTGTCAGAACGCAAATATTTCGCCACCTCGCCCGTTGGCTGTTGGCATTTTCACCGATGAAGAGGGTGCGCGGTTTGCTCCCGACATGTTGGGCTCGCTGGTGTACGTCGGCGGAATGCCCGTTGAACAAGCACTAAATGTTGTCGCTATTGATGGTGCGCGTTTAGGTGAAGAACTTTTGCGAATTGGATATTCAGGTCCGGCGCCATGTCCTGGTGTCGTACCCCACGCTTTCGTTGAACTGCATATTGAACAAGGTCCAATGCTCGAAGCAAATGGAGTGCGAATCGGCGCAGTAACGAGCGTGCAAGGTATTTCGTGGCAAGAAGTGACAGTGATTGGGCAATCAAACCATGCAGGTACCACCCCGATGTCGTTGCGTCATGACCCTGCATATGTCGCCGCGGAGATAACAGTGTTTCTCCGTAAATTGGCTGCAGAGTTTGGCGGCGATCAGGTTTGCACAGTCGGAAAAATCGATTTGCACCCGAACCTCACCAACGTTGTACCGGCCAAGGCGACACTCACGCTTGATGTTCGCAACACTGACGAATCACGACTTCAACAGGCCGAACTGCGAATTGCAAATTTTCTAACCGAGATTGCGGCAAATGAAGGTGTCACCATCACAACTCGAAAACTTGCTCGATTTGAGCCAGTGATTTTCGATGATCAAGTCATTGACACTGTCGAGTCGATCGCCAAGCAACATGGCAACTCGGTTCAGCGAATGCCTTCTGGTGCCGGTCACGATGCACAGATGCTGGCACGAGTCTGCCCGTCTGGCATGATTTTTGTTCCAAGTGTCAAAGGCATCAGCCACAACCCAGCCGAATTTACCGAATCGATCGACCTAGAAGCAGGTGCGAATATTCTTTTACATACGATGCTCGCACTCACCACGCTAGACAAGAGCACCAATTAATAGTCATGCGCAATCTCAATGTCGCCGCAGCACAACTTGGCCCAGTACAGAAGAATGACGATCGCAAGTCGGTTGTCTCTCGACTTATCAATTTGCTTCGTGAAGCCCATAGCAAAAAAGCAGAACTGGTTGTATTTCCCGAATTGGCGTTAACGACTTTCTTTCCGCGTTGGTTTGTCGATGACATCGCAGAAGCAGATCACTGGTATGAAACTGAAATGCCATCCGAAGTTACCCGACCACTATTTGATGAAGCAAAGAAATTGGGTATTGGTTTTTGTCTTGGCTATGCAGAATTAACCAAAGCCGGTGAGCGATTCAATACGCAAATTCTTATTGAACGCGACGGTCGTGTTGTGGCGAAATATCGAAAAGTCCATATTCCCGGTCATGAGCATCATGAGCCAGATCGTCCGTTTCAACACGCTGAACGTTATTACTTCACTCCGAGCACTGAGGGCTTCGGAGTCTGGCCAGCATTTAACGGACGAATCGGCATGATGATTTGCAACGACCGAAGATGGCCCGAGTCTTATCGCGTGATGGGACTTCAGGGCGTTGAAATGATTCTTTGCGGCTACAACACGCCACTTCACTACGTACCCGATCCTTCGCAAGATGCGCTGCAGGGTTTTCATAACGCACTAGTGATGCAAAGTGGCGCCTACCAGAACGGCACATTTGTTGTCGGGGTCGCAAAAGGCGGCGTTGAAGAAGGTGTCGACAGCCTCGCTGACTCGAGCATCATCGCCCCCTCAGGTGAAATCTTGGCAAAAACTGCCACCAATGGCGACGAAGTCATTACAGCCGTATGCGATTTAGATTGGTGCAACAACTACAAGAACACCCTGTTCGATTTCAATAAATATCGTCGCCCCGAGGTGTACGGCCGAATAACCAATCAACGTGGCGTAGTTATTGAATAGCAACCGTTTTTACAATCTGTAAACCTGATACCCAATACGGGTATGGTAAATATGTGACCACAAAGGCAAATGACGCGCCAGGGGCTGCCCTTCAGATTGACACGGCTGACCGAGTCGCCTTTGTTGTCAACGGGTCGCCAGTTACAGTTCGCCGAGATCACCCACATCTTCTGGCCGCATTGCGCGAAGAACTCAACATCACCTCACCAAAAGACGGCTGTTCGCCAAGCGGACAGTGTGGCTGCTGCACCGTACTTGTCGACGGAAAAGCAATCGTCAGTTGCCAACAGTCGCTAGACAAAGTTGCCGACACAGAGATCACAACACTCGAGGGTGTCAGTGAAATCGAGCGCAACGCTTTCGCCAATGCCTTCGCTGCTTGCGGTGGTTTACAGTGCGGTTTTTGTATACCGGGCATTGTTGTTCGCGCGAAAGCTCAGATAGATAAAAAAGGCGCTTCACTCAAACGCGAAGATATGGCTCGCCACCTCGGCGCCCACCTTTGTCGCTGCACGGGTTATGTCAAAATTCTTGATGCAATCGACGCAGTTGCAAAAAATCTCTCGCCAGAAGTTGTTTCAACAGGTGGTTTAGGTGTCCGAGTAACAAAATACGAAGCAAACGAACTGGCGCTTGGCGATCGTGGCTACATCGATGACATGCGAGTGCCTGGAATGTTGCATGCCTCTCTTGTTTTTACCAAGCATGCACGCGCCGAAGTCTTGAGTATTGACACATCGAAAGCATTGTCGCGACCTGGCGTGCATGCAGTATTCACTGCACAAGATATTCCGGGTGAATTGATGATGGGCATCATCTACAAAGACTGGCCGGTAATGATTCCTGTCGGTGGCTTCACTTCGTACGCCGGTGATGTCTTGGCAATTGTTGTAGCTGACACCCGACTAAACGCACGCAACGCAATTGACGATGTAGACGTGCAATATAAAGTCTTGACACCAGTTACTGATGCACGCAAAGCGATTACGAGTCAAGAAATTGCCGTATGGAAGACAGACACAAACGTTCTCTCGAAGAGTACCTACACGCGGGGCGACACCGATTTAGCATTGACGACGAGCGCCCATGTAGTGCGTGAAACTTTTAGTACACAACGAATTGAGCATGCTTTTCTTGAACCGGAAAGCACACTTGCCGTGCCTTCAGTCGACCAAAGCCAAGTCCGCAAATTGCATGTCTACTCAGGAGGTCAAGGGGTTTGGGATGACCGTAATGACATCGCTCGCCTACTGGCGATACCCAACGAACAAGTAACTGTCACACTTGTGTCAAACGGTGGTGCTTTCGGGGGCAAAGAAGATATGAGCAACCAAGCACATGCTTCACTTGCGGCTTGGCTGCTTAACAAACCGGTCAAGTGCACTCTGTCTCGTGAAGAAAGTTTTTTGATGCATGCCAAGCGTCACCCAATTGAAATGACATATGAGGCTTCATGCGATCAACACGGCAAACTCACAGCGCTTCGTGTGCGCGCAATCGGTGACTCAGGAGCATATGCAAGCGTCGGAATGAAAGTTCTAGAGCGAATGGCCGGGCATGCAAGTGGGCCATATCAAGTTCCAAACATCGACGTTGAGGCGATAGCAGTTCGAACTAACAATCCAATCTGTGGTGCATTTCGCGGATTCGGCGCTAATCAAGCGCAGTTCGCAATGGAAGGTGTGCTTGACCGACTCGCCGAAAAAGTTGGCATCTCTGGCTGGCAAATCCGCTCACTAAACGTGATCAAGCCGGGCATGATTTGGGGTCCGGGACAAATTATGGACGACGGTTGTTTAGGCGCCGAACTGTGCCTCAACGAAATCAAGCCTGCCTACGAAATTGCAGTCGCATCTGGCAAAGCAGTTGGTCTAGGTCTTGGTCTAAAGAACAGTGGACTTGGCAACGGCTTTAAGGAAATTTCAAAAGCGATCGTGCGATTCAAGAGCAACGGACGAATCGAAGTTCGTCACGGTTGGACTGAGATGGGTCAAGGCATCAACACTGTCGCTGCTCAAGTAGCAGTCGAAGAACTTGGCGTTGACGCAAAATTGATTGACGTCATCGTCGACACAACTCGCGAACTCGGCTTTGGTCAGACCACAGGTTCGCGAGGCACACTCATGGGTGCAGGTGCGGTTAAGAGCGCATGCCAAGCCGCAATCGCTGCAAATCGAGCACTCGAAGTTGATCATGTTGGCGAATATCGAGTTGATTGGACAAACAAACTCGGCGAACCTGGTGTTGCAAACCCCATCATTCACTCAACATTTAGTTACGCAGCACAAATGGTTGTAATTGACCGCGAAACCCAAAAAATCGAGAAGGTTTTAGCAGTCCACGATGTTGGACGGGTTGTAAACCCGACACTTTGCGAAGGACAAGTGGAAGGAAGCATTCACATGGGGCTCGGTTATGCATTGACCGAAGACTTTCCATCAGACCCGGAATCAGGTTTTCCAATCAACAAAACATTGCGAAGTCTCGGCATTTTGAGGGCCAAAGATGTACCACCGATTGAAGTGAAGCTACTTGAATCGCCACAACCGAATGCACCATACGGCATTAAAGGCGTCGGCGAAATTGGACTCGTGCCAACCGCTGGTGCAGTCGCCGCCGCCTTGCATCAACTCGATGGACAGTGGCGCTTCAAATTGCCGATGCGTCAAGTGAAAGATGAAGACTAATAGTGGCGACTCAGACCCACGGTATTGTTTGCGCGCACCATCATCTGTATTCGAGTTTGGTTCGCGGCATGCCGGCGCCGAAACAACAGTCAAAATCCTTTATTGAAATCTTGAACAACATTTGGTGGCGAGTTGACGCGGCCCTCGACAACGAAATGATTTATTGGTCGGCAATGCTCGGCGCCACCGAAGCACTCATGAGTGGCACAACGTGCATCATCGATCACCATGAGTCTCCGAATTCAATCGAAGGCTCTCTAAATACGATCGCCGAGGCGTGCAAGGCAGTTGGTGTGCGACTAAACACTTGTTATGGCGTGACTGATCGCTGGGACAACCAAGGTCAATTACATTCGAAAGTTTCACCACTGTCCGAAATGACCGATGCGGCAAAGCGAGGTCTTGCTGAATGCGACCGTTACCTCACTGCAGGAGGTAACGGAATGGTCGGCGTGCACGCCGCGTTTACGTGTAGCGACGAAACTCTGCTCGCTGCTGCAGAACTCGCAAAGAAGCACTCTGTAGGCGTACATATTCACGTTGCCGAGGGCGTGGACGACGTTCAAGCTGGCGCACGCCTTGAATCAATCACCCAAGATAATTGGTTGCTAATTCACGCCGTGCATCTTGATCGAAAGTTGAAAGGACGCATCGTTCATAACGCACGATCCAACATGAATAACGCTGTCGGCTATGCGAAGCCCACGGAACGAAGCAACAAGATCTTGCTCGGCACTGACGGCATTGGTGCCGACATGATTGAGGAAGCTCGAATTGCGTATGCTCGCCTTCGCGAGTTCAATGTCAGCGCCGAACCTACAACTGTTTGGCAGTGGCTTGAAAACTCTCTTGAACTGTTTCCCGATGCAAAGCAAGATGTCGTGTCCTTCGATTATGACTTTGCCGACAGTCCATGGCACGCGGCATTCACAACCAATATGAATGTGACCGATGTTGAAATTGCCGGCGAGAAAGTCTTAACAAATAGTCAACCAACACGGGTCGACTTGCAAGAGGTTCGCGCAAAAGCCAACGAACAAGCCCTACGGTTATATGAAAGGTTGTCGTAAACAATGACGGGTTCAAAATCAGCGCGTGTCGCGTTATATCTGCAAGATGCCCACAAGATTTCAGAGGGCATGGAGTTTTCGAAATATGCCGAGAGCAAAGGTTTCGAAGCAGTCTGGCAAGCCGAGAGTCGTCTCGTGCGCGAAGCAACCGTACCAATGGCAGCATTCGCATCAGTTACTAAGACACTCAAAGTTGGCTCGGGTGTCGTCGATTGCTGGAGTCGTAATCCCGCTCGCCTAGCGGCAACTTTTTCAACACTCGACGACCTCGCACCGGGGCGTGTAATTCTTGGCATCGGCGCTTGGTGGGACCCACTCGCAGCCAAGGTGGGTATCTCTCGCGCCAAGCCATTACGTGCAATGCGTGAAATCGTTACGAGTGTTCGCGCTCTACTCAATAACGAGACAGTAACTTTCAATGGCGAGTTTGTCCATCTCGACGGCGTTGAGCTTGATTACGTATATCAAGATCGACGACCCAAAGATGTACCGATCTATATCGGTGCAACGGGAATGCAAATGATGGAACTGACTGGTGAAATCGCCGACGGTGTCGTACTCAACTATTTGGTATCTCCCGAGTACAACCAAAAAGCGATGGAAGCATTAACTGCTGGCGCCGATCGCGCTGGTCGATCGATCGACTCAATTGATCGACCACAACTCGTGGTTTGCAGTGTGCACGAAGACCGCAAAACTGCTCTCGATATGGCTCGTCAAATGGTCACGCAATATCTCGGACAGCAACCACACATCATGAAGGCGTCTGGAGTGCCACAGTCTCTGCTCGACAAAGTCGGCTCAGTGCTCACATGGCCAGCAACACACGAACAAGTTGTCGCGGCATCAAAGCATGTGCCCGACGAGATTGTTCAAATGCTGACAGCGAGCGGTACGCCTGCAGAAGCGCGCCAACGAGTCACTCATTACCTCAAAAATGGTGCAACATGTCCGATTTTGTATCCACTCGGTGATGTCAAGGCGATGATCGATGCATTTTCGAACTGGGACGGTGTGTCTTGAGCGTTCTAGTGCCACGCACACTTCAAGATGCCCTGCAAGCGACCGCGGCCAACCCGTCGGCGCAACTTATCCAAGGCGGCACCGACTTGATGGTTGAAATTAATTTCAACCATCGCAAGCCAACCGATGTCATTGCTCTGAGGCGAGTCGATGAACTCAAATCGATACAAATTGACACCGAGAAGTCGCAAATCACAATTGGTGCAGGCCTGCCCTACCAACAAATGGAGCATGGCGAAATCGCCTTACATCTGCCGGCACTCGCCCAGGCCGCGCGCACAGTCGGCTCACCACAAATTCGCAGCGCAGGTACAATCGGCGGCAATCTCGGTACATGTTCACCTGCTGGTGATGCATTGCCCGTTCTAAGCGCTCTAGACGCAACTGTCAATTTACAAAGTGCCGAAGCTTCGAGGTCGGTCTCGGTTCACGATTTCATGGTTGGCGTTAAGCGAAACGCCCGACTGCCAGGCGAAATAATCGTCTCAACTACGTTGCCGATTGTTTCAGGATGGCAAGGCTATGCAAAAGTTGGGGTTCGAAATGCCATGGTTATTTCTGTTGCCTCATGCTGTTTAGTTGTTGATCGCATTAATGGCACGATCGCAGTCGCTCTCGGTGCGGTTGGACCGACGATTATTAGATGTCGAGAAACCGAATCCTGGCTCGCTAGCCAAGTTGATCTAAAGACCAAGACGACTATTTCGCCTAATTTGCTTCAAGAGTTTGGAACACGAATCGCAAATGAATCTAAACCAATAGATGACCACCGCAGCACTGCTGCCTACCGTCGCCATGCTGTTTGCGTTCTCGCGCGACGATTGCTGACAAGGGCAAATTCTCAATGAACCCAAATTCAGAAATTTATAATCTCAGAGTCAATGGCAAAACGCACGAGATACGTGACTCGTGGGTTGGCGAGAGTTTGCTTTTTGTTTTGCGCGAGCGTCTTAACTTGCCAGGCACTAAAGGTGCTTGCGAGCAGGGCGAATGCGGCAGTTGCACCGTCATCATGGACGGACAAGCCGTCTGTTCGTGTCTCGTGATGGCAGCAACGGCAATTGAATCTGAAATTCAAACTGTTGAGAATCTTTCTGACGGCGACTCTCTCACCGACGTGCAAGATGCTTTTGTTACCGAAGGCGGAGTTCAATGTGGTTTCTGCACGCCAGGTCTCGTGGTTGCCATAGAGCATCTTCTTTCTCAGAACCCTGATCCGTCAGAAATTGAAATTAAAGAAGCCATCTCAGGCAATATCTGTCGGTGCACTGGTTATGGTCGAATCTTTGAAGCAGTCGATAAGGCAGTATCTGTTCGCAAGGCAAAAACTGCATGAGTTCAGCTATCCAAACATCGACTCGACGTGACGTACTAGGCACGTCTGCCCTGCGGCCAGATGGTGCGGCAAAAGTGCAAGGCCGATTTGAGTTCTCATCTGATTTGCACGCAGAGAATATGTTGTGGGGCGCGACGTTGCGCAGTCCGCATCCCTACGCGCGAATTATCGATATTGACTTGTCAGCCGCTTACAAAATCACAGGTGTTGAGGCGATTATCACTGCTGACGATGTACCTGGTAAGAAAACTTATGGTCTGATCTCAAGTGACCAGCCAGTATTTGCACAAGACTTTGTGCGCTACGTCGGTGAGCCGATCGCCGCAGTTGCTGCAGATCATCCTGAAACATGTCGACGCGCACTTGCTGCGATCAAAGTTGAGTATGAGGTTTTGACACCGTTAACAGACGCAGAACTCGCTATTCAACCGACTACCCCGCCGATTCACCCTGACGGCAACGTAATTCGCCGCCAGCAAATAATCACGGGAGACCAGAATCTGCATGGCGAAATCGTCGTTGAGGGCACCTACGAAATTGGTATGCAAGATCAAGCATTCCTCGGTCTTGAAGCAGCGTTGGCGCTTCCCGACAGTGGTGGCAAAGGTATAGAGATGTTTGTTGCCACCCAGTGGCTTCATGAAGATCAAAAGCAGATTGCCGCATGCTTAGATTTACCGTGTGAAAAGGTTCGGCTAACGCTCGGCGGTGTTGGTGGTGCCTTTGGTGCGCGCGAAGACATCAGCCTGCAAGTGCACTGCGCATTGCTTGCGCTTCGAACTTCACGTCCAATCAAGATGCAATACAGTCGCGAAGAATCGTTTTATGGACACGTTCATCGTCACCCCGCAAAGATTTTCATTCGTCATCATGCAACACGTACCGGCGAGATTCAAAGAATTGAGGCGAAGCTAGTTTTTGACGGTGGCGCATACGCATCAACCAGTTCGGCAGTTTTGATTAACGGTGTCACCCATATTCAAGGCCCGTATCGATGTCCGAACGCCTCGGTTGATGGCTATGCGGTGCGCACAAACAACCCGCCATGTGGCGCAATGAGAGGTTTTGGTGTCGTTCAGGCTTGCTACGCCCATGAAAGTCAAATGGACAAACTCGCCGTCGCTTGCGGTCTTTCACCTGTCGAAATACGTTTGCGCAACGCAATGGTCACCGGCGACAAATTAATTACCGGACAAGTCGTCGAAAGCGTTGCGCCCGTGGCTCGTTGTATTCGCGAAACTGATGCAATTGCCTTGCCAACACCCCTTGCTAAGACTGCACATCCACTCGAACTTGTTGGCGGTTCAGGTCTTACATCTTTGCCGCACAATATTGTGCGAGGTGTCGGCTGGGGTGTATCGATCAAAAACTTGATGTACAGCGAAACCTTTGACGACTTCGCTACCGCCAGATGTCAACTTAAAGATGGCGTCGCCACACTTAAATACGCGACCGTCGAAGTTGGCCAAGGATTCGTAGTTCTTGCACCTCAAATCGCTCGGTCTGTATTGGGTGTTGACGAAGTTGTTCTAGACACTGTCGATACGGGCATCGGTTCGGCGGGCAGCACATCTGCGTCTCGACAAACGTGGATGAGTGGCGGCGCCGTTGATGGGGCTTGTCGTTTAGTTCGCCAACGACTGTTCGAGCATGTTGGCAAAAAATACAATATTGATCCATTACGTCTCGTCATTGAAGACACCGACGTTGTCGACATGATCGGAGACTTCCGAATAAGTGTCGTCGAGGCTTCAACTGGTGTCTTAATTGACGAAACTTTCGAACACCACCATCGCCCAACTGAAGAACTCGATGAAATGGGTCAAGGCAACTGCCATGTCGCATTCGCGTTTGTTGCTCACCGCGCAGTTGTCGACGTAGATGTCGAACTCGGTCTAGTAAAAGTAATTCAGATCGCCACAGCACAAGACGTCGGTCGAGTGTTGAATCCGATCGCAGCACTCGGCCAGATCGAAGGTGGCATTGCCCAAGGTCTTGGTCTTGCCGTGATGGAAGAGATCGTTCTCGACAACGGCAAAATGCGCAATCCAAGTTTCACTGATTATTTGTTGCCAACCGCACTCGACGCACCAAGTGTCGTCGCGGTAATGATCGAAGAACCTGAACCTCAAGCCCCACTGGGCGCCAAAGGTATCGGTGAGCCACCATGCATTTCGGTTACTCCAGCGATCGCTGCCGCAATACGCAATGCCACTGGAAAAGAATTACCTCGAGTGCCGGTTCGCCCTCAAGATATTTGTTTTTAATTTTCTACTCGGCTGAAGCACCAACGCTGATCAAAACGCCGCCAACTTCACCCGGGCGTGCATTAACTTGATCGGGGTCTGACGCGTCAAACTCAGGCGCTACAAAATCGGCGTCAACATCAGCGTCTCGTGCCAATTTGCTGACCGAACGTCGCTGCGAAGGGTCAACCAACGAAATCACAACGCCTTTTGACCCTGCGCGACCTGTTCGACCAGAGCGGTGAATATAGTCCTTGTGGTCTGCCGGCGGGTCAAAATGCACTACACAGGGAACATCATCAATGTGAATGCCGCGAGCAGCAACATCGGTCGCCACTAGAACATTAGATTTTCCGCGACGAAACTCTTCGAGAGATCTTTCGCGCTGTGCCTGGCTTTTATTGCCGTGAATGACCGACGAGCGAACGCCCGAGTTATCGAGTTGTTTGGCGAGTCTGTCGCAACCATGTTTCGTGCGACTAAACAAAATGATTCGCTCGTAATGGTTTACGAGCTGCGAAATCGTGGAAACCCGATCATTTCGACCTACCAGCCAAAACTTGTGTTCAATATCGGGCTCGGCTTCTTGCGATTTTGACTCATGACGTTTTGGATTGTTCTGAAACTCTTTGACGACTTGAGAGATATCGCCGTCTAAAGTCGCTGAGAACAACAAGACTTGGCGTTGCTTCGGCAAGGCTCGCAGAATTCGTCGAACAGCCGGCAAGAATCCCATGTCTGACATTCGATCGGCTTCGTCAAGGACGGCAATTGTTACGGCGCTCAACGACATATCACGACGCTCTAGCAAGTCTTCGAGTCGACCTGGTGTTGCAACAATTATGCTTGCGCCTCGCACCGCCTTAACTTGAGGGCCATAACCCGCGCCACCATAAACAGATGCGACACGCAAGTCAGTGCCCTCGCAGAGCATCGCAATCTCTTTTGCAACCTGAATTGCAAGTTCTCGAGTGGGCACCAAAACGAGCCCACCAGGTTGACCTGGCTTCGATTTTTGCAATCTAACTGCCAACACCAAACCAAAGGCAATTGTCTTGCCTGAACCTGTTGGCGCCTTTCCGCAAACGTCCATACCTGCAAGACCATCGGGCAATGCGGCCTCTTGAATTTCAAATGGAGACTCAATGCCTCGACCGGACAGCATGTCGGCGAACTTCTTCGGGACGCCTAATTCGATGAAAGTTTTCACGACTATTTACCCAACACCGTCTCGGTATATCGGTTCGCAAAAGTGCGAGTCGGATCTACCATATTTCTAACTTTTTGAAATACATCCCATTGCGGATACCGAGGCGCCAGTGAATTTGCATCCTGAAAATGCAACTTGCCCCAGTGGGGGCGGCCTTGATACGAATTCATGATTGATTCAACTTCTTTAAAATATGGCACGTAGTTCATTCCTTTATAAATGTGAACTGCGATATACGCAGATTCTCGATTACTCGCTGTACTTAGCGGAATCTCATCTGGGGCTGTAAAGCGAACCTCAACAGGAAAATTCAGGAAGAACCCACTATCTTTCACCATTCTACGGACACGATTCAACGCTTCCTCGCACGCCTCTCGTGGAATCGCATACTCCATCTCATAAAACTTAATAATTCGTTTACTGGCGAAAACTTTGTAGCTCGCATCACAATATTCATTTCGTCCCGACGAGGGCAATGCCTTCGCTAATTTCGGAATAAGCGCTGGTCGTGCCCGACCGAGCATGCAAACAGCGCCGAATGCATAGTTCTCCATAAGCGTCTTCGAATACCAATGCGAGAATTTGCTCATCGGTTTCGCAGCGTCAAGTGTGCGATTATTGCGCTTGGTTAGAGCCCAGCCTGTGTGCGGTACCCAAAAGAATTCAAAATGATCGTTACTTTCCACATGATGATCAAGGTTTGCCAGCACATCGTCGACTCGCATTGGCTCTTCGATCACCGAAAGATTGAAGGCTGAAACCAACTGAAGAGTTACAGTACTGATCAAGCCCAAAGCGCCAAGACCTACTCTCGCACAGTGAAACAACTCGGCGTTCACTTCTAGTGAGCAATCAACCGCCGATGAGTCTGCCAGCACAATTCGCATACCAACGACCTGATTTGCGATCCCTGTGAATTTCAACCCGGTACCGTGAGTCGAAGTCGAAATTGCACCGGCGATCGTTTGGTACGAGATGTCTCCAAGATTCTGCATAGCGAGACCGTTTTTATGAAGTTCTAAATTCAATTTAGATAGCTGAATTCCAGATTGCACCGTCACGGTATTTTTGATCTTGTCGATCTCTACTACTTGGTCATAGTGCGAAAGATCTACGAGTATTTCTTCTGCGATTGCAATCGCGGTGAAACTATGCCCCGACCCAACGGCTTTTATGCGAGTATTGTTGGCAGTCGCGTGACGCACTATCTGTTGCAGTTCAAGTTCTGTTTTCGGTAGATACCGCGAAGCATGCTCGACTCTTTGGTTTCCTGCCCAATTTGACCAACTCACCGTTTGCGCGGCGACCTCGGCAACAGTGTTCATGAAATAGAACGGGCGATTCGAAGGTTGGTCAATCTTCGAATTCCGATTACGACAAGAACCAAGGCCAACACCGTTCCCAAGTTGCTAAGCATGTGAAAGCCGAAAGCCTTTCGAATGAATCCACTCGAGAAGCCTGCCAAACCACCGCAGAAACTCATCAACAAATCAGCAGCGCCTTGAACAGTCACGCGAGATGAATCTGGTACAGACTCAACCAAAAGACTCGACCCGCCGATCAAACCAAAACTCCAGCCAATTCCCAACAGCCACAGCGAAGGCCACAGCAAGGTCGCTGCTTCACCCGCGAGTGCGGCCGTAACTGTTGCCATTACAAGCAAGACTCCGCCCACCGAAATTGAAAGCAACTTTCCATGTCGGTCTGTGAACTTTCCTACTAACGGGCTGAACGCGTACATACCTGCGATATGCAGCGAGATGACATACGGGCTCACGTCTTCATGACCGTGCAGTTTTAGGTGTACAGGTGTCATTGTCATCACAGCAACCATCGTGACTTGCGAAATCACCATTGAAGCCAGCGCGACTCGCGCGTTTCGTATGCTCTTTATCGTTCGAAGCGCAGCACCAAGATTCGGCGTTACCACACCAACGCCTTGTTGAGAGTTCAGCCCTCCGCTTACTTCAAGCGGATCTGGTCGCAGCCGAACTGCAACATTGATCAGCGCGAACACAAAAAAACAAGCCGAGGCGATCCATGGGCCGGTGTACTTTGACCACCCAAAGAAATCGACTCCAAAATCTTGAGCAGGTTTTATCAGCACCGGACCAAACACGGCGCCGAAGGTTGAGCCAAACAAAATGTAACTCATCGCCTGGCTGCGTTCGTCGGGTGCAGCTAAATCCATCGCTGCATACCTAGAAAGAAGATTTGACGCTTGTCCTGAACCATAGAGAAATAATCCCAAAATGAAAAGAGGCAGCGAACCGCGATTGACGGCGAATCCGGCAAGCAATCCGCCCGCAATAGCGAGCGAATAGCCATATTGAAGACCAACTCTTCGACCCTTGCGGCTCATTCTTCGCGCAAGTACTTGCGACATGAATGCGGAACCCATCGTAAAAGTTGCGCTCGAAATACCGCCCCATGGCGTTTCTTGCCCGAGAATGTCTTGAATGACAAATGCACCAACAGTTACTGCTGCCGACAACGCTGCGGCTGCAACAACTTGACCAACAACCAAAACTCTCAGAGTCCGTTTCTGTAACGCAACTTGATCAAGGTTTTGATGCGTCACGAAAGAACTTCCACTTACAAAAGATTACTCTTCAAGGCAAAAGCCCTTGCTGATCACCCCGTGTAACTTGCGACCACTTATTTGTGTCGAAGGTGGGACTTGAACCCACACGCCCTTACGAGCGCCAGCCCCTTAAGCTGGTGCGTCTGCCAATTTCGCCACTCCGACTTGCACTAAAAATCTATCTAGTTTGTAAGCAACAACCCCAACGCGATAACAGTTATCACCCAAACAAGCGCCAAAACAGTCGTAATTCTGTTGAGGTTTCGTTCGGCAGCTGCTGAACCGAGCGCTGCTCCACCACCGCCACCAAACATGTCCGACAAGCCACCGCCACGACCGCTATGCAACAGAACGCCGACGATCATCGCCAGCATTGCCACCACGTTGATCACGATTGTGATGTAAGTAACTATATTTCGCACGCCGAAATTCTACCTTTAAGACTCTGGAAAATGGCACGCCGACATCTGACCGCTAGGTCGAATCGTGAGCATTGGCTCTTCTTGAGCACACACATCTTGAGCCTTCCAACAGCGGGTTCGAAAACGACATCCTGACGGCGGATTTACTGGCGAAGGCACATCTCCTTCGAGCATGATGCGATGACGCGATCTTTCTGTTTTCGGATCAGGCAATGGCACCGCCGATAACAGCGCCTTCGTATACGGATGAGTCGGATGTTCGTAGACGGCTTGTTGTTCACCAATCTCGACAATCTTGCCGAGATACATGACTGCCACACGATCAGCAATATGACGCACGACCGATAGATCGTGAGCAATAAAGATATAACTCATGCCGAGTCTTGATTGCAGGTCTTCGAAGAGATTGATTACGCCTGCCTGAATACTTACGTCGAGTGCCGAAACCGGCTCGTCCAAAACAATCAAAGCTGGATTAAGCGCCAGCGCTCGAGCCACACCAATCCGCTGTCGCTGACCCCCGGAGAACTCATGCGGAAATCGCTGCGCATGGTCTGCAGATAGCCCAACCAACTCGAGTAACTCGATCACTTTGTCGGAGTGGTCGCCCGGAACATTCTGCACAATGAGCGGTTCTGAAATAGACGATCCAATTGTCATCTTTGGGTCAAGCGAAGCAAACGGGTCTTGAAACACAATTTGCATTTTTCGGCGAAGCGCTCGCAATTCTTCAAATTTAAGTGAACCGAGATCTTGTCCGTCAAATTCAACACTGCCTGAAGTTGGTTCGATCAAGCGCAAGATGCATCGACCGACGGTCGTCTTGCCTGAGCCTGATTCGCCGACAAGCCCGAGAGTTTGACCCTTGCCGACAGAAAACGAAACATTCGTAACGGCTTGCACGATTCGCTTCTTACGACGTGCGCCATTATTGACTCGCAGTTCAAAATTTTTGACGAGATTCGTAACTTTAAGAAGTTCTTCGCTCATGCGAAACTCTCACTTTTTGGCAAATCACGTGCCCGAACGCATGCAGTCTCAAGATCACCAAAAGACACAAGGCTTGGCAATTCACCTTGGCAAATATCAGCCGCAAATTCGCAACGAGTATGAAACGCACAACCAGTGGGCGGATTCAGCATGTTCGGCGGAAATCCAGTAATCGGTTTCAAGCGCTGCTTACCAGGTCGCGGTAACGACGCTAACAATCCGCGTGTATATGGGTGGCTCGGGTGATCGAAAAGACTGTCAATCGTGCCCTGTTCGACATTTCGCCCCGCGTACATGACATTTACCCGATCGGCCACTCGAGCAATAACGCCAAGGTCATGGGTAATCAAAACGACGGCGGTACCAAAGCGCTCTTGTACTCGTTCAATAACCTCAAGAATTTGAGCTTGTACCGTCACATCAAGTGCGGTAGTCGGTTCGTCTGCGATTAGTACCTTGGGGTTGTTCGCAATTGCAATAGCGATAACAACTCGTTGTCTCATGCCTCCCGAAAATTCATGCGGATATTGTCGCGCTCGGTCACTAGGTTGCGGAATACCAACGATGTCGAGCAATTCAATTGCACGCTTTTCAGCATCGCTTGCCGAAAGGTTTTGGTGCGAACGCAGCATCTCAGAAATCTGATCTCCGATTCGGTGCACGGGGTTCAAGGCCGAAAGTGGATCTTGGAAAATCATCGACAACAGACGACCACGAACTGATCTCAATTGTTTTGGTGAGGCGCCAATCAACTGTTCACCAGCAAGTATCACCGAGCCGGTAACTCTTGCGCGGGCAGGCAACAGACCCATCGTTGCCAAGAAAGTGACAGATTTACCTGAACCCGACTCGCCCACAACACCGAGCAATTCTCCAGATGAGACATCGAGGTCGACACCACGAACTGCTTCAAGCGGGCCAGAAGGAGTATCAAATGTGACGTGCAGGTCGCGAATCTCTAGAACCTTTTCAGCCATCAAACTCCCCGATCAAGGCGAGGGTCAGTGGCATCACGAAGCGCATCTCCAATGAAATTGATGCTGAGAGCAATGACGATCAACATCAAGCACGGAAAAACTGCCAGCCACCAATAGCCAGTTTGCACTGCACCCTTTGCGGCTCCGACCAAAATACCCAGAGATGTCGCACCATCGCCCGCTTGTGGTCCGTAACCAAAGAAAGCAAGAGTCGACTCGCCGATGATCGCACCAACTACAGAAAATGTAAGTGCAACCATGATCGGTCCGACCGAGTTCGGCAAAAGGTGACGAGCAATTATGTAGCGACGAGACGCACCTACTGCGCGTGCCGCCTCAACGAATTCTCTTTCTTTAAGCGATAAAACTTGACCACGAACAATGCGCGCAACGCCCATCCAACCAAATAAACCAAACAAGACAATGATGAATCGAACTGAACTCATGTCGCCAGTAATTGGTCGTAACCATGGCAATGCACCAAGAACATTTCTGACAACAAGAAGAGTCACCAAGAACGGAAAAGCCAAAAACAGGTCAGTTACTCGCATCATGATGTCATCGAATTTGCCACCTCGAAAGCCAGCAACCGCACCAACGAGAGCACCGAGCGTCACCGAGATAATTGCGCTTGCTAATCCGATCAAAAGTGAAACTCGAACACCGTAAATCAATCGACTGTAAAGGTCTCGACCAATGTCATCTGTACCCAGCCATGCATTAGCGCGTGGGTTCAAAAACGAGTTCGGTGGACCCTGCACAGATTGGTTGACTCCGTAGCGCGCTGTGAATGGTGCCAGAATCACAAAAAGTGTCAATAATGCGATGATTGCGCAACTCACGACTGCCGCACGATGAGAAACGAACCGCCGAAAGGCCATCTGACGAGGCGAAAGAATATTGGGGCTTTGCTTACTCAAGACGAATCCTCGGATCTAGCCAGGCATAAGAAATATCTGCAATCAAATTGAAAAAGAGAACTGAAGCCACGATTACAACCATCCACGGCATCAAAAGCGGAAAATCACCTTCACCAAACGACTTCAGGAAATAAAGACCCATACCTGGATACGAGAAAATGTTCTCCGTGATAATGAGACCACCAACAATTGAGCCGACGTCTAGCGCCGCGATTGTAACAACCGGAATCAAGGCATTTCGCATGCCGTGCTTAATCAAAACTCTGCGTTCGCTAATGCCTTTCGAACGCGCAGTGCGCATGTAATCAGAATTCAAAACATCAAGCAAAGATGAGCGCATATAGCGGCTGTATGTCGCAATGATTTGAATCGCTACGACCAAAGTTGGTAGAGCCATGAACTTCAACATCAAAAAAAGATCAAAACCGGTGTGGCCGGCTGGGTAAACACCCGACGTCGGAAACAAACTCTCACCGAACCACTTTTGCCAATAAACCGCAAACAAAAGCTGAAACATAATCGCACTAATGAATGGCGGTACCGAAATGCCGACAAAGGCACTGGTGTTGATGAACACGTCTCGCTTGCCACCTGGGCGCAGCGCCGCCATTACACCTGCAATCAAACCAAAGAAAATACCGACAACGGTTGCCGCTGTACCGAGGCGCAGCGTATTGGCCATCGCGTCTTTGAGCGCCGGCCAAACTTCACGACGACCTTTAATACTTCGTGGCCATTCACCGGTTATAAAATTTCGTAACCATTTGAAATAACCCTGAACAAAATTCGGATCTAAGCCATTGACGTCGATGTATTCAGCGACTTTCGCACGCGTAGCACGAGGATTAACCCGCTTATAACTGGCTACAGGATCAGTACCGATTCGCAATGCTAGATAAACAAGAAACGTGACTATCAGCAATGTCGGGATTGACCAAGCTAATCGCCGAAGAATATAACGAAGCATCGCCTACAGCCTTACCGATCGGCGCCCGCAATAAAAATCACAACACCCCAAAAATTCTAAGAAACTACACGAAAGGTGCGCCGACCCGGACGAAACCGAGTCGACGCACCTATCTGTTAATACTTATTAATTAAGAGCAATTAGCTCTTGATTTCAACCTTTGCCTCACCAGCAAGCAGGTTTGTAACTACGTACTTACCATCGTTGGTAGTTGCGTAGGCACCTGGCAATACCTGGAATGCAGTTGTCCAAACCATCCACGAAGAGTTTGCACACTCAGTGATTGGGTTGAGACACTCTGGCCATTGCTCAGCGGCAATGACAATTTGTCCATCGCCGTCGAGATCTTCCCATAGGTGAATGTTGTTGAACGCAGCGTAGTTATTAAGTTCAGCGTTCCATGGACCGCCAACTTTGTCTGTACGTGCGAAACCCGACTTAGGGAACTGCATCAAAGGCAACATCACATGATCTTTCGCCATAAGCGCAAGAACTTGTTTTACCTTGTCTGCACGAGTCACTGCATCAGCATCAACATCTGCTGCATAGAGCAAATCTGATGCCTCTGTGTTGCACCAACCCTGGCTGTTTTGACCAATGTTGCCATTGGCTTCAGTTGGGATGAGGTCACAAGCAAAGCTCGCTGTCACGTAGGCAGGATCTGGTGGTGCTGTACTGATGTACATCGCCATGTCGTAATCCAATGCCGGGAGACGTTGCTGGAAGTAACAAGCCGCATCGCAGTTGTCTGCGCGCACTTTGAAACCTGCTGCGTTAAGCAACGGAATCAAATAAGCCTGAGTACTTTCACGGCGTGTGTTGCCCGTGTTGATGATCCAACGAACATCTGGAACATTGCCACTTGGGTCAATCCAGTATCCGTCGGCACCCTTTGTCCAACCGTTCTCTGTCAGAATCGCCTCTGCACCTGCTGGGTCATAGCTATTGGCAAACTCGTCGCCATTGCAATATGGTCCAGGCACCATCGGACCGCACTGAAGCAACTCTTTACCACCAAGTGGAATGTAGATCTGCTGGAACAATGCGTCACGATCGATTGACATCGAGAATGCTGCACGGAAGTTTGGATCTGCGAATGGTCCGCACTTCTGTTGGAAGTAGAAACCTTCGTAGTCGCCGCCGTAGTCGATCTGCGACTGAATGTTGTCTTGCTTCACCGCTTCTTCGATACCTGCAAAGAATTGTGGGTAAATGAAGTCAACTTCGCCAGCTTTGATTGCTGCGATTTCAGTGTCGCTGTCTGCCTTCGGAACCATTACAAACTTCTTGGTGACAGCCTTGTCGGTGCCCCAGTAATTTGCATTTGGCTCGAACACGATTTGATCTGGGCTCCAAGACTTAATCTTGTATGGACGACCCGAGAACGGAATGTTGTCTGCATAGTCAGCAGAAACATCTTTTGTGTTCTTGACTGAAGCGGCTTTGATAATGCCACCGAACAAGCCACGCCACGGTGCGTAAACCGATTTCAAGGTGACGACAACTTGCTTGTCACTTGCACCAGCTTCTACCGCTGTCACTTGATCATAACCAGAGGTCGAAATCGAACCTGGTGTGTTCAATGAGGCTTCCCAAGTAGCGGCAAAGTCAGCCACTGTGATTGGAGAACCGTCATCCCATACGGCATCAGGATTGATGTCGTATGTAATCGTCATGCCACCAGTTGTTGCTGGCTTGGCATAGTCGTATGTAACGTTTGCGCAGTCATCCAAACTTGTTGGATAGCTAACAGCCGTAGTTTCCTCGACTGGCGCTTCTTCTGTGGCTTCGTCGTCACTGCTACCGCATGCTGCGCCAATTAATGACACAGTTATGAGTGCTGCAGCAAGACGAGCCACTTTTGTGGTTTTTCTCACTCTCCGACCTCCCCGTCGAATTAGGTAAAGACCAGAATGGCCTTTAATACCCAAATCTTAACACTTCTAGTTCATATGTGAACTAGTTATTCGACTTCAGTCGATACTGACAAATTCGGGCGAACTCGGCTGCATCAAGGCTGGCACCACCCACGAGGACACCGTCAATATCGGGCTGAGACATAATCTCCGAAATGTTGCTCGCTTTCACGCTGCCGCCGTATTGCAGTCGAACCGAACTCGCAACTGACGCTGAACTGATCTTGGCGATCTCTTCACGAATAGCGCTGATCACCCGCTGAGCGTCGTCGGCTGTTGCAGTTTTTCCAGTTCCGATCGCCCAAATTGGTTCGTAGGCGATGACCATTGATTTAACTTGCTCAGAAGTGCGCTTTTCAAGAGCACTACGTAATTGTCCCAAAACTTTGTCATAAGTCTTACCAGCCTCACGCTCGGCCAAGGTTTCGCCAACGCAGATGATCGGCGTCATTTTATTTTTTTGAATCGCAACGATCTTGCTTTGAATGAGTTCGTTAGTTTCGCCGTAGATTTCACGACGCTCGCTGTGACCAACTAAAACATAATTAACGTTTAGCTTTGCAAGAAATGCTGCAGAGACTTCGCCAGTAAACGCACCAGAGTCTGATTCATGACAGTGCTGTGCCCCAAGTATAAATTTAAGTTCATCTGCGTCAATCAAAGTTTGTACGCTGCGCAAATCTGTGAAAGGTGGATGTATCGTCACGTCAACCGCAGCGAAGTCGTCTTTGGTCAAAAGATATGCAAGTTTTTGCACGCACTGAATCGCTTCAAAGTGATTGTGATTCATTTTCCAATTGCCGCTGATTATCGGCTTGCGAGTCTCATTTGACATTCGGTGCTCCTCTTAAGGCGACAAGGCCGGGCAAGTCGCCAAGCTCAAGAAACTCTAACGATGCTCCGCCACCAGTTGAGACATGGTCTACTTCGCTTTCTAACTTGAACTGCGCTAATGCCGCTGCTGAATCTCCGCCACCGACAACCGTGAAGGCTTTCGTGTCTGCCATTGCTTGCGCGATTGTTCGTGTACCAGATGCAAAACGAGGGTCTTCAAACATTCCCATTGGTCCATTCCAAAAAACGCTTCGGGCATTCATGATTATGTCGGCGAATTTGGCAGCGCTACCCGGACCTATGTCTAGACCTTTCGCGCCGTCGGGCAGCCGTACTCCAAATGTTGCGAACTCGCCGCGACCATCGAGACCAACAATATCTTCGGGCAAATGAATTGGTGTATCGCCAGACATCAATCTTCTACACGCTTCAATCTGATCTCGCTCACAAAGCGAATCTCCGATCGGGAGGTTTTTTGCAGCAAGAAATGTAAAGCACATTCCACCTCCGATAACGAGTTCGTCAACAACTTTCATCAAGGCTTCAATGACTCCTAATTTGTCGCTGATTTTCGCTCCCCCAAGCACTGCAACAAATGGACGTTTCGGATTGGAGCGCATTTGAGACAAGATCTCGAGTTCGCGTTGCAACAAGCGACCTGCCGCAGACGGAAGCGACTTCGGTGGACCGACTATCGATGCATGCGCTCGATGTGTTGCACCGAATGCATCATTGACATATACGTCTATACCTTGAATGAGCTTTTCGACAAACTTCGGATCATTTGATTCTTCGCCTTCATCAAAACGTAAGTTCTCGAGGAGAGTCACATCTGGCACGAGCTCATTAAGTCGCTTGCGAATTGGGTCAAGCGAATATTTTGCAACTGGCTTACCTTTTGGTCGCCCGAGGTGAGTTGCACAAACAACTTTTGCACCTTTTGATATCAGCCAATTCAAGGTTTCAAGAGAACTTTGAATTCGAAAATCGTCGACAATTGTTCGATTGTCGTCTGGCCCCGACATCGGCACATTGAAGTCAGTGCGAACGAGCACGGTCTTGCCGTGCAAATCGCCAAGATCTTCCAATTGCGCAATCATCTAGCGGTTAAGTGCGGCCCCGATATGCGACGTCAAATCAACTAAACGATTTGAATAACCCCACTCGTTGTCGTACCAACCCAAAACTTTGACCAGAGAGCCCATGCTCATCGTCAAATCTTTATCGAAAATGCAACTATGAGGATTTGTAACAACATCACTTGAAACAATTGGATCACTGCAATATTCAAGAATTCCTTTAAGCGAACCATCGGCAGCCGATTTGAAGGCTGCATTAATTTCGTCAACTGTGGCGGGTTTCTTGAGATTGGCAACGAAATCGGTGATCGAACCCGTCGGGACAGGCACGCGTAGCGAAGTGCCATCAAGCTTGCCTTTCATTGATTGCATAACCAGACTCGTTGCTCGAGCGGCGCCAGTGCTTGTCGGAATGATGTTTATCGCTGCCGCTCTTGCTCGACGCAAATCGCTGTGAGGCCCGTCGACGATTGACTGATCGCCGGTGTAAGCGTGAATGGTCGTCATCAGACCATTTTCAACACCGAATGCGTCGTCCAAGACTTTGACTAGTGGCACAAAGCAGTTGGTCGTGCAACTTGCGTTAGAAACGACCTTATGTTTTTTGGGGTCGAAGTCTTTGTGGTTTACGCCGTAAACAAAGGTGGCATCTGCATTTGTCGCAGGTGCAGACACAACCACACACTTCGCGCCCGCGTCTAAGTGAGCCGCCGCCTTGTCGCGGTCAGTGAAAAAACCAGTTGATTCAATTACGACGTCTACTCCGAGTGAACCCCAGCCCAATTCTTTTGGGTCGCGCTTTGATAAGACCTTAAGAATTTTTGAATCAATGCTGATGCCTTCATCGGTTGCTTCGATTTTGTTCGGCAATACTCCGAGCACCGAGTCATATTTCAAAAGATGTGCCATCGTCTTGATAGCGCCAAGGTCATTAACTGCGACTATTTCAATGTCAGAACTCGACTGCTTTACTGCTCGATAGAAGTTGCGTCCGATACGACCAAAACCGTTAATACCAACTCGTATTGTCATGCTCGAATCTTAGTCAGATCGACGTTTTAGCGAGAAATGTCGCGGTGCGTCACTCGCGGATTTTGACCACTTTGGATCAGCCAACTCTTCAATTGCTCGGCGATAACCACCGAGCGATGACGACCACCTGTGCATCCAATTGCAACAGTCAGATAGCTCTTTCCCTCTGCCTTGTACGCCGGCAATAGCAATGTCAACATTTGCGCAAGTTGACCAAGAAATTTACCTGAGAGTTCTTGAGCCATTACATAGTTTTGTACCGGTTCGTCAAGACCCGAAAGTGGTCGAAGGTTTTCGTCCCAGTGAGGATTCGGCAAAAACCTCACATCAAACACAAGATCGACATCAAGTGGTAAGCCGTGTTTGTATCCAAATGAGACAACTGATATTTGCATTGCATCAAGTACGCCGTCTTGAGTAAACAATTCACTTAACTGTGACTTCAACTGATGAATCGTAAGGTTTGTCGTATCGATGACTAGATCTGCTTCAGCTTTTACAGGTTCGAGCATGGAGCGCTCTTTGGCGATGGCTTCTTCTACGCCAGACTTTCCTTCGGCAAGTGGATGCTTACGTCTCGTTGCGCCATAACGCTTAATCAGTTCGATGTTCGTAGCGTCCAAAAACAACATTCGAACTCGATGTCCAGATGTTCGCATTCGTTTCAGCACAGCAATTGCGCCTACTTGCGCAGTTGGTGTGCCAACCACAAGGGCTAACTTTGACAGCGACTCGCCTGCTGACGCAATCTCCACGACCTTGTCAATCAACTCGGTAGGCATATTGTCAACAACGAACCAACCCAAATCTTCTAAATCATCTGCAGCCTGCGACCGCCCTGCTCCAGAAAGGCCTGCAATTAAAAGTATGTCAGCCACTGCTATTCAGGCTATCTAGGTCTCGTTATTCGACGTTGAATGAAACTGCTCATATACAGCGTCAGCCGTATTTTTAGGCAACCATTTCAACTCATACAACTGTTCGCGAGAGGCTTTCTTGACTTCCTTAACTCCTCCTAGAGCGGTGACCAGTTTTTTGATCCTCGCAGGTCCGAGACCTGATATGCCGTCAAGTTCGCTCTTAGTCATTCGTTTGCCCCGCAGTTCGCGATGAAACCGGTTGGCAAACCTGTGCGCCTCGTCACGAATTACCTGCAACATAAATAACGCATCACTTCCTCGTGGTACCTCTACTGGCTCGCTTCGACCAGGGATAAACACCTCTTCAAGTTTTTTCGCCAACGATGCAACAGGTATCTCGTGTTCAAGACCAAGTTCGCGAACGACCTGCTCAGCAACACTCAGCTGACCCTTGCCACCGTCGACCAAGAGTAGTTGTGGCGCATAAGAAAATTTGCCCGGGCGCTCACCACGTTCGCTTATCGGTTGGTCACGTTCCTTTATATATGCGCTGAGACGTCGAGTTAGTACTTCGCGCATTGCCGCATAGTCGTCGTTACCTTGCCCACTCTTAATTTTGAACTTTCGATAATCACGCTTGAGCGGAAGGCCATCTTCGAGCACAACCATCGAGCCCACATAATCGGTGCCTTGCAAATGAGCCATGTCATAACACTCGATACGAAGAGGCGCCTCAGGTAAACCGAGCAAATCTTGCAACTCACTCAATGCACGCGACCGCGCCGTATGGTCTGCCGCACGACGGAGACGGTGGCGATTTAATTCTTGCTTCGCATTCACTGTCACTAACTCGTGTAACTCACGCTTGTCGCCTCTATGAGGCACTCGAATCTCAACTTTGGTGCTCTTGGTCTGTGTTAGCCACTGCTCTAATAATTCTTTACGGTCCGGTTCGATCGGTAAGACCACGATCTTTGGCAGACCCAAAATTGGAGCATCGTCATAAAGTCGTTCAATCACGAGTGCTGCCAGACCCGAACTGGTCACGTCTTCAACTTTGTCGACGATAAAACCTTTGCGCCCGACGACTCGACCTTTACGTACATAAAAAATCTGAACCGCAGCCTCGAATTCATCTTCAGCAACGCCAATTATGTCGAGATCTTCATCGCGCTCTCCGACCATTTGCTGGCGCTCGAGAGCAAGTTTGATCGCTTCAAGTTGATCTCGATATTTTGCTGCGCGCTCATAGTCTTGCGCACGAGAACTTTCGCCCATTTGCTTTTCGAGGCGCGACACAACGGAATCACTTTCACCGTCCATTACATTTAGAAAATCGCTTACTAAATTGCCATAAGTTTCAGCCGTCACCGAACCAATGCATGGGCCTGAGCACTTTTCAATATGAAACAGCAAACATGGTCTTCCGAGTCTTTCGTGCTGTTTAAAAGTTGCCGATGAGCATGTTCGAATCGGAAACGTCTTTAATAGCAAGTCGAGAGTCTCGTGAATCGCCCACGGGTGCGGATAAGGACCGAAATATTTTGTACCTTTGCGCTTGCGACCTCGCATCACCATTGCACGCGGCCATTGCTCATCTATCGTGACAGCCAAGAATGGATAACTCTTATCATCGCGAAGACGGATGTTAAATCGCGGCGAATATCGGTTAATCAAACTGTGTTCAAGAATCAGTGCTTCTACTTCATTGCGCACTTCTATCCATTCGACGCTGCGAGCCGCTTCGACCATGTTGCTTGTTCGCGGATGCAGACTGTCGGCCTTGGCGAAATAACTGTTTATACGGGCGCGCAGATTGTTGGCCTTGCCAACGTAAATTACTCGACCTGCTCCGTCCTTAAATTGATACGAACCTGGTGTCTCAGGTATTACACCCGATGGGCGTTGCATGATCGAAAACTATTTCTTTGCAATCTTTTTAGGCTTCACGGTCTTCGACTCATTCAAGATTGGTAACAAATATCGACCCGTATGTGACCCTTTCACTTTCGCTACATCCTCCGGCGACCCTTCGGCAACAACCAAGCCTCCCCCGCTGCCACCTTCGGGACCAAGATCAATCACCCAATCGGCAGATTTAATGACGTCCAAATTGTGCTCAATTACTAAGACTGTGTTGCCTGAATCGACCAGTCTCGCTAGAACAATCAACAATCGACGAACATCTTCGAAGTGCAAGCCAGTCGTCGGCTCATCGAGCAGATAGATCGTGCGTCCCGTGCTTCGCTTTGAAAGTTCGCTTGCAAGCTTCACGCGCTGCGCCTCGCCACCTGAAAGAGTTGGGGCCGACTGGCCAAGTCGAACATACGCCAAACCAACATCGACAAAAGTTTGCATATGGCGCGCGATACGAGGTTGATTCGCAAAGAATTCAACAGCGTCGCCGATCGGCATATCTAAAATCTCTGCGATATTTTTTCCTTTGAAGGTGATGTCCAGGGTGTCTCGGTTGTATCGAGCACCTTTGCAAACTTCACAGGGCACATAAACATCTGGCAAGAAGTGCATTTCAATTTTGATTGTTCCGTCACCAGAACACGCCTCGCATCGTCCACCCGGCACATTAAAACTGAAACGACCCGGCTGATATCCACGAACCTTTGCTTCTGGCGTCGACGCAAATAATTTTCGAATATCGTCGAAGACACCTGTATATGTTGCTGGGTTTGAACGAGGGGTTCGACCAATTGGTGATTGGTCCATGTCGATCACTTTGTCAAGGTGCATAACACCATCAACACCTGTGTGCCGACCAGGTGCGTCTTTTGACTTATAGATCTTTTGCATCAGTGATGGCAACAAGATGTCACGAATCAGCGTGCTCTTACCGCTGCCTGAAACGCCGGTTACTGCAACGAAACATCCGAGCGGTATTTTCACGTTCAAGTTTTTTAAATTATGTTCGCGGGCACCGCGAATCGTCAGAAAGTCTTTACCTGGTTTACGGCGCATTGCAGGCACATCAACACTTCGTTCTCCCGAAAGATATTGGCCTGTAATCGAATCTTTAACTTTGAGTACACCTTTAACTGGACCGCTGTAGACGACCTGCCCGCCATGCTCGCCCGCCCCTGGGCCAATGTCTACTAACCAGTCGCTTGACCTGATCGTGTCTTCGTCGTGCTCAACGACAATCACGGTGTTGCCGAGATCACGCAATCTCTGCAACGTTTCAATCAACCGATGATTGTCTCGCTGGTGCAAACCGATACTTGGCTCGTCTAATACATAGAGCGTGCCGACAAGTCCTGAGCCGATCTGACTTGCCAACCGAATTCGCTGAGCTTCTCCTCCCGCGAGAGTGCCGGCGGCTCGAGAAAGTGTCAGATAATCAAGACCGACATCTAACAAAAATCCAAGTCGAGCATTGATTTCTTTTGTGATTCGTTCGGCGATCATCGAATCGCGATCTGAAAGTTCAAGATCTGCGAGAAACTTTGCCGATTCGCCAATCGACAAGTCGCAAACCTCTGAGATGTGCCTTCCTTCAACCAAAACAGCCAAGGATTCTGGTTTTAGTCGTGCACCTTTGCACGATGGGCACGGCACTTCCCGCATATAACTCTCAAATTGTTCACGAGCGTTATCGCTTTCAGCACTTTCATGTCGTCGCTTAATCCACGGAATTACACCTTCATACGAAGTGCTGTATTCGCGAGTGCGACCATAACGATTGCGATATTTAACCATCATGTTGTCATCCACACCGGTCATCACTATCTTCTGTGCCTTTGGTGAGAGCTTCGACCACTTCTTGTCGAGATCAATGTCAAATCTGTCGGCAACAGCCTCAAGCATTCGCGTGAAATATTGCGTGTGAGCAGATCGCCACGGCGCAATTGCACCTTCATTAATACTCAGGTTTGGGTCGGGCACAACGAGTTCGACATCAACCTCATATTTCGTGCCGAGACCCAAGCAGTTAGCGCACGCACCGAAGGGCGAATTAAACGAAAAATTTCTCGGCGCTAATTCTTCGTAACTATCACCGCACTTCGGACAGGCCAAGTGCTGACTAAAAGTGATCGGCTCTCCACCATCGACAATCTCAATCTCGGCCACACCGTTTGCCAAGCGCAATGCGGTTTCAAGCGAGTCGGTTAACCGGCGCGTAATACCGTCGCGGCGAACCAAGCGGTCAACAACAATATCGATCTGATGCTGTTCATATTTCGCCAATCTTGTTGGCTTTTTAAGAAACTCGCTGATCTCAACCACTTCGCCGTCAACTCGAGCACGAGAAAAGCCCTGCGATGCGAGTTCTTGCAACAAAGTGTCGTACTCGCCTTTTCTGCCGCGAACTACCGGCGCCAATATCTGAAAGCGAGTGCCCTCGTCGAACTTCATAATTCGATCAACAATCTGTTGAGGGGTCTGCCGCGAAAGTCGCGTCATGTCACGCGAGCAATGCTGAACTCCGATGCGTGCATACAAAAGCCGCAAATAGTCGTAGACCTCAGTAATCGTGCCAACTGTTGATCGCGGATTGCGAGAAGATGACTTTTGATCGATTGAAATCGCTGGCGACAAACCGTCAATCAAATCAACATCAGGCTTGTCCATTTGTCCTAGAAATTGACGCGCATAAGAACTAAGCGACTCGACATATCGACGTTGACCTTCGGCATAAATCGTGTCGAATGCCAGGCTCGATTTACCCGAACCCGAGAGCCCAGTCAACACGATTAACTTGTCGCGAGGTAGCTCGACACTTATGTTCTTTAGATTGTGCTCGCGAGCACCACGCACAACTATCTGATTTGCCATCACAGGCAGGCTACAAAGTGTTAGTGGGCATCTCGTAACTCGCGCTTGAGTTCTTTTATTTCGTCCCTGAGACGTGCGGCATACTCAAATTTCAGTTCTTCGGCAGCCAAATTCATTTCTTCTTCAAGGGTCATTATTAGGCGTGCCAGTTCACTTTCTGGAAGAGCCCGAAGCTCGCGAACAACCTTGTCGCGTTCGTGGTCTTTTCGCTTTCCTTTACCGGGCATTGGTGCGGTGTTGCTCGGTCGCAATACCGACAATATGTCGCCAATCGCCTTGCGCACGGTTTGCGGGTCAATGCCGTGCTTTAAGTTGTAGGCGATCTGCAGTTGTCGGCGCCGTGCAGTCTCAGAGATCGCATACTCCATTGCATCTGTTCGGTTATCGGCATACATAATTACCTGACCGTCGACATTTCGAGCCGCGCGTCCAATCATCTGGATCAAAGACGTCTGACTACGAAGGAAACCCTGCTTGTCGGCATCGAGAATGGCAACAAGGGAAACCTCTGGTAGGTCGAGACCTTCGCGCAATAGATTGATGCCAACCAAAACGTCAAACTCGCCCAGCCGCAACGCTCTCAAGATCTCAATTCGCTCGATGGTGTCGATATTCGAGTGCAAATACCTGACTCGAAGACCTTGTTCAATTAGATATTCAGACAGGTCTTCGGACATCTTTTTTGTCAAGGTAGTCACGAGAGTTCGGTCACCTTGAGCTGTCTTTGACTTAATCATTTCAATCAAGTCATCGATCTGACCTTTTGTTGGTCTAACGATTACTTCTGGGTCGATTAGCCCCGTCGGACGAACAATCTGTTCAACAACCTGGTCACTGAGTTCAATTTCAAATTTCGCAGGTGTCGCCGAGAGAAAAATACATTGATTCAAACGCTCCATCGTTTCTTCAAACCGCAACGGACGATTATCCATTGCCGATGGAAGTCGAAAGCCATGTTCAACCAATGTCTGTTTTCGACTCCTATCACCAGCAAACTGCCCATGAAGTTGCGGAACTGCGACATGGCTCTCGTCAATGACAAGTAAATAATCTTTCGGAAAGTAGTCGAGCAGAGTAAACGGCGGCTCTCCTGGTTGTCGGCCGTCAATATGCATCGAATAGTTCTCGATGCCGTTGCAATAACCCACTTCTTTCATCATCTCGAGGTCGAACATCGTTCTCATGCGAATGCGCTGAGCCTCTAAGAGCTTGTTTTGCGATTCGAATATTTTCAATTGTGCAGCAAGTTCTATTTCTATGTTCGCCATAGCGACGCGCATTCGCTCTTCGCCAGCAACGTAGTGTGTCGCCGGAAAGATCACTACTTCACTCAAGTCACGAAGTGTCTCGCCAGTAACCGGGTCAACCACGGTGATTCTCTCAACCGTGTCGCCGAACATCTCAAACCGTGTCACGGTTTCGTCGTATGCCGGATGCACCTCAATCGTGTCGCCCCGCACTCGAAAGTTTCCTCGACCAAGTGTCATGTCATTGCGGTCATATTGAAGTTCTACGAGTCGTGCCAAGATACTTCTCTGGTCGTAATCAACGCCGGTGTGCAGTTCAAGAAGATTTCCGCGATACTCGCCAGGGTCACCCATGCCGTAAATACAGCTGACCGAAGCGACAACAATTGTGTCGCGTCGAGTCAACAACGCTGCGGTTGCCGAATGTCTTAGGCGATCAATCTCATCGTTGATCGATGAATCTTTTTCAATAAATGTGTCGCTCGACGCGATATACGCCTCAGGCTGGTAGTAGTCGTAATAACTAACGAAGTATTCAACTCTGTTGTTTGGAAAAAATTCTCGCATCTCTTGGGCTAACTGTGCCGCGAGAGATTTATTCGGTGCCAAGATCAATGTCGGTCGTTGTACCTGCTCGATCGTCCATGCGATCGTTGCTGATTTACCTGAGCCGGTAATGCCCAACAATGTTTGAAATCGGTCACCGCGATTAACGCCGGCGGCGAGCTTTGCAATCGCCTCGGGTTGATCACCTGCTGGCTTAAACGGAGATTCAACGACAAATTTGCGGTCGATCATTTCAGCGATTTGATCCACGACCATGCAAGATCAACTTTTCGCGATAACTCATCGCGATCACCCGAGTTATCAATGACATGATTTGCTAAAGCTAAACGTTGCTCGCGTGTCGCCTGTTTGGCAATTCGTGCTCGAGCGTCGTCGGCATTCATGTTTCGTTGCTCAACTAAACGCCTAACGGCAAGTTCACTATCAAGATCGACAACGAGCACGCCATCGAGTCCTTCGCGTGGATTTTCGACAAGCAACGGAATATCAAGAACGACTACCTTGTCTGTGCTGCGAAAGCTTTCGACTCTTTCGTTCATAACACGACGAACAATCGGATGAATCAATTGATTAAGGGTTTTCAACAATGATTCATCGGTAAAAACTTTTTTGGCAATTGCTGCACGGTCCAAAGCACGGTCTGCACCAACCACCTCCGGGCCGAACAGCTCAACCATCTTCTCGTAAACTTCAGCGCCAGGCTGTTGCAATTCGCGCACGATTAAGTCGGCATCGATCACCTCGGCTCCACGAGCTGTCAGTAGACGGGCAACCTCAGATTTACCCGAACCAATGCCACCGGTTAGTCCAATGAGAATCATCAGATACTCACCGTATCTAAAACTGAATTTTTAATCAGCCAGCGCTTGGTTCTTCAGTTGTCTTGGTTGCGTCTGCAGGTGCAGCATTTGGATCAAAGAACTCGGCCCATGCCGACTCTCGCGTTGAATCATCACCGCTGACCCAGTTGCCCTGATCGTCGGTCTGAAACTGACCGCGATATTCTTCGGCAAGTTCTCCGCCTTCAGCAGCTTGCTTGATTGACAAGCTAATTCGACGACGAGCAAGGTCAAGATCAATAATCTTCACCCAAAGCTCTTCACCTGGTGTGACAACCTGCTCAGGGGCCTCAACATGATGTGTCGACATTTCTGAGATATGAACGAGACCTTCAATGCCGTCACCAACTTGCACGAAACCACCGAATGGCACAAGTTTTGTAACTCGACCGTAAACCAACTGACCAACTTGGTGACTTGATGCAAACTCTTGCCACGGATCTTGCTGCGTCGCTTTCAACGAGAGTGAGATTCGATCTCGTTCACGATCGATTTCAAGCACTTTGACCGAGACTTCATCGCCAATCTTGACGACTGCGCCCGGATTGTCGACGTGCTTCCATGAAAGCTCAGAAACATGGATCAATCCGTCCATGCCCCCGAGATCAACAAACGCTCCGAATGCGACGACGCTCGAGATTCGACCCGTGCGAACTTCGCCAACCGCGATATTTTCGAGGAAATCTGTCTGTGTACCTTTTTGACTCTCCTCAAGCAATGCACGACGCGAAAGCACGACGTTGTTGCGTTGACGATCAAGTTCAAGAATTTTTGCAGTGATTCGCTGACCAAGATACGGCGCAAGATCGCGCACGCGACGCAATTCAACAAGCGAAGCTGGCAAAAAGCCGCGCAAACCGATATCTACGATCAAGCCGCCCTTAACTGCTTCGATGACGAGGCCTTCAACTGTGCCATCAGCATTTTTGATTGCTTCAATGTCGCCCCAAGCACGCTCATATTGCGCGCGCTTCTTTGAAAGCAACAGACGGCCTTCTTTGTCTTCGAGTGTGAGAATAAGGGTTTCGATCTTGTCGCCCAATTTGACGATCGTATTTGGGTCTGCATCGTGGCGAATCGAAAGTTCACGATTCAAAATGACGCCTTCGGTCTTGTAACCGATTTCGACTAAAACTTCATCGCGGGTAATGCGCACGACGGTGCCGGTGACTAGCTTTCCTTCTTTGAGCTCGACAATCGTTTCGTTGATCGAGTCTGCGAACGAAACATCTCGTTCTGTAACTTTGCGCGGGGTGTAATTGCCTTCTGCGTCGAATGTTCCCATTTCTGGGCTCGACATCATTTGAGTTGTTGACACTGTTATTACTTTCGGTGGATAGGAGAGGTGGATAGGACGCTTCAGCCTATCTGCGACGGTGGTTTTCTGGCCGGAAAATCAGGCTTTCGCCGACGCCCAACTGTCACCCCAAGCCAAATTGACTTCGAGAGGCACCGCCAATTTGGCCGCCTTCATCATTGAATCTCGCACCAGCGCCTCAACTCTTTCGTGCTCTGACCTAACTGCTTCAACGATCACCTCGTCGTGGACCTGCAAGACCAATCGCGAGTCAAAACCGCCCTCTTCTAGCGCCTGATCGAGCCGAACAATTGCAACCTTGAAAATATCGGCTGCCAAGCCTTGAATGCCCGAGTTCATTGCTTGTCGCTCACCTATCTGCCGAATTCGGAAATTGGGATTTTGTAATTCAGGGATAGATCGTCTGCGACCAAACAAAGTTTCTGTGTAACCACGTTTTCGTGCTTCTTCAACTGTCTCATCCATATATTTCTTGACTCGTGGAAACGCAGCAAAGTAGGCGTCCAGAATTTCGCTCGCTTCACTTACGCCAATTGCAAGTCTTTGTGCAAGGCCATAGGCCTCCATGCCATATGCCAAACCATACGAAATCATTTTCGCTTTAGATCGTTGATCACTCGTGACCTTGTCAGTTGCAACGCCGAATACATTTGCAGCCGTGACGTTATGAATGTCGATGTTTTTATTGAACGCGTCAATCAATCCGGGGTCGTTAGCGAGATGCGCGATACACCGCAATTCAATTTGGTTGTAGTCGGCTACTAAAAAGTCGCAACCCTTGCGGGGAACGAATGCAGTCCTGAAAACTTTTCCTTGTTCGCTTCGTACAGGAATGTTGTGAAGGTTTGGCTGATCACTGCTCAAACGACCTGTTCGTGCAACGGTCTGATTGAAAGTTGCGTGAATTCGGCTGTCAGCTTCAACAACACTTAATAGACCTTCACCGTACGTCGATCGCAACTTCTCGACTTCGCGATACTCAAGTAACGGCTCGATAAATTCGGGCCATTGATCCTTGATCTTTTCAAGTGTTGCTGCATCGGTGCTTGGTCCGGTTTTGTTTTTCTTTCCAGGTGTCAACTTCTTGTCTTCGTAAAGAATCTTTCGCAATTGCAGGGGCGAATTCAAATTGAATTCTTGGTTGGCCACAGCATGCAGCTTTTTCGTTAGTGCCGTGCATTCGGCTGTCAAACGATTGTTTATCTCGCTCAACTGCTTTTTGTCCACCTCAACGCCAAGAAATTCCATCCGTGCTAAAACTCGTACCAATGGGTGTTCAATTTCCGAATAGAGACTCATCAACTTTTGACTTTCAAGGGCTTTCAGCATCACCGACGCAACAAGACCAACGCCAATCGACTCTGTCGCAGCGACAGAACTAGCAACGCTTGTCGAATCGGGCTCGTCAAAATTGAGTTGGCCATCTTGCGACTTCGAATCGGTCGAAGCGATGTCAATACCGAGATACCTAGAGACAACCTGCTTGATCTCGTAGCGCGATTCTGATGGGTCGAGAAGGTAAGCGGCAATCGCAGTATCAAGAACCATTTCTTTAAGGTCAATACCCAAGTTCAAAAGACTTCGCAATATCGGCTTAACGTTGTGACCCCGAAACTTAAAACCGCCGGCGATAACTTTCTTTACATCAGGCAACACCAAAATTTTTGTGGGGATCCAAAAAACTTTGTTCTGCTTTATATCGTCAACCACAGCAAGACCCAAAAGCTCAGATCTCCCTGGATCACCAATCCAAGCCGCAGCCAAATCTGATATTTCGTTTTTTTGCAACGCAGCGATGGCTTGCTTGGCGGTTTCGCAAGTTTCAATCGTCGCAACTATCTCAGATTGCGCCTCTGATTCGCCAGCAGTGTTCAAACTTGACGATTCAACAGAAGCAAAGTTGATATCTGCGAAGTGTTTAAGCGCCTCCGTGAATCTAGAGAACATAGTTTTGAATTCGAAGAGAGCAAAGATTTCTTTAACTTCTGTAATGTTTGGTCTTGGGGATAGCGAGTGAAGATCAATCGCGACTGGCGCATCGCGTCGCAACACCATAAGTTTTGCATTACGCAAAACTCGCTCGCGACTCTCAAGCAAAGCTTGTTTCAGCTTTGGTGTCTGCTCTTCGGCGTTATCAAAAATTGCCTCAATTGTTTTGTATTTGGCGATCAGCTTTGCCGCGGTTTTTTCACCAACCCCTGGCACCCCTTCTAAATTGTCACTCGGGTCGCCGCGCAATGCCGCATATTCGGCGTACTGCTTTGGCGTCACACCCGTTCGTTCGAAAATGCCTGCTTCGTCGTAAAGCGCATAGTCGCTAACACCACGCTTGTTGTAGAGCACACGAATGTGTGGGTCGGCAACTAACTGATAATTATCGCGATCTCCAGTCACAATGATCAGATCGTCACCTGCCTTTTGAGCCCTGTCGGCAATAGTGGCAATCAAGTCGTCGCCTTCAAAACCGGCGGCATCAATTGCTTCAATTCCCATTTTCGTCAACATCTCTCGAATTAAATCGAGTTGCTGATAAAGAATGTCGGGTTGAGTTTCGCGTTGCGCCTTGTATTCGGGTGCTGCCACATGACGAAAAGTTGGTTCTTTGCGATCGAACACTACGACGACACCATCTGGCTTGTGGTCGCGCATCAGAGTCAGCAGCATCGACGTAAAGCCATAAATCGCGTTGGTTACTTGACCGTTGGCTGTGACCATGTCGGTCGGCAATGCAAAGAAAGCGCGATAGGCCAAAGAGTTTCCGTCCAAGGCCATTAGTTTCATGATTAGAAACTAGTCGTCAGTGCGTCGTCACAATTGACGTTCGCGTGAGACGTCTTTGGCGGTACTTATGGATGCAATTTGCCAGCGATAATTTGCTCAGCAATATCGCCCATCTTCATACGCTGCGACATTGCCATACTTTGTATGAACGAGAATGCGTCTGACTCAGACATCTGATGCTTGTCGATCAGCACACCTTTGGCGCGATCGACCAACTTACGAATCTCAAGTTGTGCTCCAAGCGCGGCGACTTCACCACTCAGGCTTTTCAATTCGGCAAATCTCGCTATCGCAAGTTCTATTGCTGGCACCAGATCTGTTTTCTGAAATGGTTTGACCAAATATGCAAGCGCACCAGCATCACGGGCTTGTTCGATGATTTCGCGTTGACTAAATGCGGTCAGCATTACAACTGGGCAAATCTTTTTATCGGAAACTATTTTTGCTGCTTCCAAACCTGACATTCCAGGCATCTTGATGTCGAAAATTGCGACGTCTGGCCGCAATTCATCAACCATCTCGACTGCTTTGTCGCCACGACCCACATCGCCGACCACTTCGTATCCCTCTTCTTGAAGGCTCTCGCGCAAATCAAGACGGATAATCGCTTCATCTTCGGCCAAGACGATTCGAACTGCCATGACTTGAAGCGCTTAGTTTCCGAGTTTGTCGAGTAGACGATCTTGAAGCAATTCAGTTTCGGCGATCGAGTCAAGCAGGTGGCGATGATATTTCTGAATTGCCTCGAGAGTCCGCTGCGCTTCGTGATGCTCAAGTGCAGCATCTGCAGTCTCGGCGACCATCGCTCGCATCTCTTTTTCTTGCGCTTCACCCTCTACGAATTCGAGTTGCTCTGACGTAATACGAAGTTCTTCACGCAACTCGCGCATCGTCTGAGAACCGCGCCGCAAGCGACGTTCTACGAATACATCACTGAAGTTTTTCATTGTCATTAAGTGCCCGAGGCGGGAGTCGAACCCGCACGCCCTTTCAGACAACGGATTTTGAGTCCGTCGCGTCTGCCATTCCGCCACTCGGGCTTGCCCGCTAAGCGTATCTACCAATGTTCAACGCCCACACTGAGTTTCAACTGCACAATCACTCATATTTCTTCTACGATGTAGACAACACGAAAGGCACTCCTTAGAAGATGCTCGCATTCACCTTTCCTGGTCAAGGATCACAACGACCAGGCATGGGCAAACCTTGGGTAGACCACGAAAGTTGGGAGTTGGTAACCGAGGCATCCGAAATCGCCGATCGCGATGTCGCCGACCTACTACTTAACGCCGATGCGGAAACACTCAAAGACACTCGCAATGCCCAATTGACAACTTTCGTTTCGAGCCTGATGGTGCTCGACGCAGTTGAGCGTCTTGGATTCGAACCGAGCCTTTGCGCCGGACATTCACTCGGTGAGTACACGGCGTTGACTGCCAACGGTGCACTGAGTTTCGAAGACGGCGTGCGATTAGTTGTTGAACGAGCGGCTGCAATGCACGAGGCTGGCTCACAAACTCCGGGTGTAATGTCTGCAGTTCTGGGCCTCGACGACGATCAAGTTGAAACTGCTTGCCGGCGAGCTGACAGCGATGTTTGGGTTGCCAACTTCAACGCACCTGGACAAGTCGTCATCGCCGGTACAACTGCAGGCGTTCAACTTGCTTCTGAACACGCAAAAGAACTCGGCGCTAAGCGCGTGATGGCGCTGCCGGTATCCGGCGCATTTCATACTCCGTTAATGGCGCCTGCTCGCGACAGACTGCGTGAGGCAATTGCTCTTGCCAAGCCACGAGACACAGATGTACCAATCGTTTCAAACGTGGACGCCAAAGCACACGACCAAGGCAACGAATGGACAACACTTCTTTCGGCTCAGCTATCAAGTCCGGTGCGTTGGAAACAGTGTTTGCAAACAATGTCAGAAAGCGGAATCAACAACTTCGTAGAACTCGGACCAGGCGGAGTGCTCACAGGCATGGCCAAGCGCACAATCGAGTCTGCGCGAACTCTCAGTATCAGCACCCCAGATGAACTCGACAAGCTCATCGAATGGATTGGGGCTTCTTCTCTGCCCGCCCAGCAACTTCACGAAGGCGAACATCTTTTTGCAGTTGAGCGACTTGTTGTTAGCCCAGGCGCCGGCGTGTTTGCGCCGAATAAGGCGATTGCAAACGGCGCGCGCATTAGCGTTGGAGATGTGCTCGGCATGGTCGGCGAACAAGAGGTTCGTTCACTTTTTGATGGAGTACTTCAGAGTTTCATCAGCGTCGATGGTGAACGACTGACTGCACATCAGCCAGTTGCATGGCTCCGCACAATATGACAGCGAACATGACAGTGCACGATTCATGCCTGTAATACCTAAAAACGCCGTTGGTGCAAAAATTATTGGCTGGGGCACCGCGCTACCTGGAAAAGTCGTCACCAATGAAGATCTATCAAAGACGATGGACACATCAGACGAATGGATCCGCGAGCGCACAGGTATTGAACGCCGACACATCGGTGGCAGCACAGCGAGTCTCTCGATTGAATCTGGTCGCAAAGCAATCGAGATGGCAGGCGTCGATCCGCTGTCGATTGACGCGCTAGTTCTTTCGACTACAACACCCGATCGCACAGTGCCAGCAACTAGTGCTGCAGTTCAACATGGGCTTGGTCTGCGATGTGGTGCATTCGATGTGAACGCCGCCTGTTCGGGTTTCGTCTATGCGCTCATAACTGGACACGGACTTGTCGCCATGGGTATGCGACGCATTTTGGTTATTGGCACCGACACACTTTCAAGAATCACTGATTGGACAGATCGCAACACTGCAATTTTGTTCGCCGACGGATCTGGCGCAGCAGTAATTGAAGCCACCACCGGACCTGGTCAATTGCTTGGTTGGGACTTTGACGCTGATGGCTCACTTGAAGAACTGCTTTATGCCGAGATTGGCGGAACCTTACATATGGAAGGCAAAGAAGTTTTTCGTCGCGCCGTACGCATCATGGTTGACTCGGCAGAAAAATCAATAAAGGCTGCGGGTCTGACCACAAACGAAATAAGCCTTGTTGTGCCACACCAAGCAAATATTCGAATCATTGAAGCCGCATGCAAGCGACTTGATATCTCAATGGATAAAGCAGCGATTGTTCTTCATGAAACCGGCAACACATCATCGGCGTCAATACCCTTGGCACTGTTTGACGCAGTCGACAACTCACGTGTAAAGACAGGCGACAATATTTTGTTAGTTGGGTTTGGCGCAGGAATGACCGCGGCCAGTGCCGTCATAAAATGGAATCAATCATGAGCAGAGTCGTACTTATTACCGGTGGAGCAAAAGGTATTGGCTTGGCGTGTGCCCAGCATTTCGCAAAACTTGGCGACAAAGTTGCGATCACTTACAACACCACAAAACCAACAGGTGATTTTTTTGCCGTCAAGTGTGATGTCACCTCTCAATCAGAAGTCGACGCGGCGTTCACCGCAATTGAAGAGAAACTAGGGCCAGTTCAAGTACTTGTTTCAAACGCGGGAATAACAAAAGATTTGCTGTTGCTGCGTATGAATGAATCTGACTTCGCTTCAGTGATCGACGCCAATCTCACCGGCGCCTATCGCGTTTGCAAGCGCGCAACTCAAGGCATGCTGCGCGCACGATCTGGTCGCATCATCTTGATGTCTTCGGTGGTCGGCCTACTTGGTTCGGCTGGTCAAGCAAACTATGCAGCATCAAAGGCAGGTCTAGTTGGTCTGGCACGTTCACTTGCGCGTGAACTCGGTTCGCGATCAATCACAGTTAACGTTGTTGCGCCTGGCCCGGTCGAAACCGACATGACAGCGGCACTAACTCAAGAACAAAGAGACAAAATGCTTGACGCTGTTCCGCTTGCACGAATGGCAAGCACACAAGAAGTCGCTTCTGTCGTCGCCTTTCTCGCCTCCCAAGATGCTGGCTATATAACTGGTGCAGTTATCCCAGTCGATGGTGGCCTTGGCATGGGGCACTAGACTTATCGCATGGACCAACAACTTTTCGATCGTTTTAAAAAATGCGCAGTAGATGTTTTGGCTGTAGATGCCGCCAAAATCACCATGGAAGCCAGTTTCAAAGATGACCTCGGCTCAGACAGCCTCGACTTGGTCGAATTCGTCATGGCACTTGAGGAAGAGTTCGGCATTAGCGTGCCCGAAAGCGAACTCGAAGGTGTCGACACTGTCGGCAAGGCCTTCAACCTCGTTTCTGCAAAAGTTTCTTAAGTTTTAACTTCCGCTAACTTCCATGCAGGGTGCGGGTCATCGAGTTGCAATAACCGGATACGGAGTCGTTGCTCCTTGTGGCATCGGCAAGCAAAACTTTTGGCAAGGTCTTTTAGGACCTGGGGTAGCTGGTAGCCACTCAGTTGAAATTGAGAACTGGGATCCGTCACCATATTTTGCCGGTCCTAAAGAAGCTCGTCGCGCCGACCGCTGCGAACAATATGCGTTGGCTGCGGCCTCAGAAGCAATTTCGCAATCTGGACCACTGCCCTATGACGCACCTCGTATCGGCACAATATTTGGCACGGGCATTGGTGGTCTTCGAACCTTAGAAGAACAAGTCATTGTTCGTGTCGAAAAAGGCGAACGACGCGTTTCACCATTTTTGGTGCCGATGATGATGTCAAATGCTTCTGGTGCAGCCATTTCAATGCGGTACGGATATCAAGGACCGGCCGAAACGATCTGCACTGCATGCGCCGCAGCCACACACGCCCTTGGTTATGCCGCTCGACTTGTTGCATGGGGACGTTGCGACGCAGTGATTTCGGGCGGTGCCGAATCTGCGGCCACGATTACTGCTGTTGCTGGCTTTGCAAACATGACCGCTCTTTCAACAACAAAAGTAAGCAAACCATTTGATGCCACTCGAGATGGTTTCATCTTCGGCGAAGGTGCTGCGGTATTCGTTCTTGAACGTCTCGATCTCGCACTTGCCCGAAACGCAAAAATTTATGGAGAAGTCTTGGGTGCGGGTAGTAACGCCGACGCACACCACATCACCGCACCGTCACCAGGTGGAGTTGGTGCGATTGCTTGCATGAGACTCGCACTCGACGACGCGGGGCTTTCGCCGAGCGATATTAAACAAGTGAACGCTCACGGTACATCGACGCCCCTTAACGACGCCGCCGAGGCAAGCGCGGTCGCTGAAGTTTTTGGTTCAACCAAACCACCGATGACTTCGATTAAAGGTGTGACTGGTCACCCTCTCGGTGCTGCTGGCGCCCTAGAAGCAGCTGCTGTTCTACTTTCATTCGAACACAAACTTATTCCGCCGACGGCAAACACTTCGGCTGTCGACCCGCAGATGTTGAACGTCGATATCGTCACTGGTGCACCTCGCCCTTGGCAACCAGGACCGACTATTTCGAATAATTTTGGTTTCGGCGGCCACAACGGCTCGATTATTCTCGCGCCGTACGCCTAAGCGTCGACAATTACAAACAGCAATTCGCATTCGCAGGCGATTTCGCCGTTTACTTTTGCAACACCCGAACCTTTTCCTGCACGCGCCGACATACGACCGAGACTTACTGACATTTCAAGCACATCACCAGGCACAACCTGACGACGAAAGCGTGCTGCATCAAGGCCGCCAAACAATGGCAACTTACCCTTGAATTTTTCTTCGCTTAAAATTGCGCAGGCGCCAACTTGGGCAATTGCCTCACACATCAACACACCAGGCAGAGTTGGACGACCCGGAAAGTGCCCAACAAAGAAATTTTCATCGCCAGTCAAACGCCACAGACCTGTCGCGCTTTGCCCTGGTACCAGCTCGATCAATTCATCAACGAACAAGAATGGCGCGCGATGAGGTAGCAACTCACTCGGTAGAGGCAACGAACTCACTTCTCGAGTGCCTCAAGCAGAAAGAGAGGCGTATCTTTCGGTGAAATTTTGTACCATGCGTTCAAAATCTTGCCTTTCTCGTCAATCAAAAACGCTGATCGCTCGACACCCATGTATTCGCGCCCGTACATCGATTTTTTCTTCCACACTTTGTAGGCCTTCGAAACCTTTTTCTCGGTGTCAGCCAAAAGCGTAAAGCCAAGTTCATATTTCTCGTCAAACTTCAATTGCTTTGCGGGCTCGTCTGGACTGACACCGATAATTACAGTTTTGCCAATACTCTTTCGAATGTCCCGCAACAAGCAAGACTGAGCCGTGCAACCAGGTGTGTCGGCTTTCGGATAAAAATAAAGCAATACTTTCTTTTTTGCAAAGTCTTTGAGCGAAACCTTTTTCCCGTGTTGGTCAAGCAGCATGATCGCTGGCGCTTTATCTCCAGTTTTCAACATGGAAACAATTTAGCGGTTAGATGCAATCGGACTGTCAATAGCTGCGCGCACCTGCGCAACATATGTCGCGACAGCATCAGGGCCGTCTTCCAGCAATCGACGCACAACCGAAGCACCTTGAATAACACCGTCGGCAACGGTGCAAGCTTGCATGGCTTGCTCAGCATTCGAAATACCTACACCTACTAACACTGGCATGTCAGTGATCTTCTTCAATCGAGTTGCCATCGCGACAGCGGTTGTCGCTAATTCTGCACGTTCGCCAGTTACACCGAGCAAGCCCACTGCGTATACAAAACCACGGGCTCGATCAATGACTCGAGGCAGTCTTTCATCGGGCGCAGTTGGGGCTGCCAACATGACAGTTTCAATGTGTGACTTATCTGCAGCACTCGCCCATTGTGTCGACTCTTCTAATGGAAGATCAGGAACGATGGCGCCAACAACCCCAGAGTCACGCAGTGTGCTCGCAAAACGATCGTGGCCTGCTCTGAATACGGTGTTGTAATAACACATCACAATTAGCGGCACTGCAACATCAATCGTTCGCAGTTCATGCAATATTGAATTCGGTGTTGCCCCGTCACGCAGCGCTTTCTCGGACGCCATCTGAATGATCGGACCATCCATCACCGGATCAGAAAACGGAATTCCGATCTCAATTGCGTCAGCGCCATTTGCGGCTGCGCCACGAACAGCATCAACCCAACCCGTTAGACCACCCGTAATGTAAGGCACAAGAATTTTTCGACCCTCGGTGCGGATGTTTCGCAATCGTGCTTCAAGCACACCAGGAGAATGTGTCGCAATTTTCATCGGCGATATAGCTCAATCCAACTTGTCACCGAGGATTGTCATCATTTGGGCAACATCTTTGTCACCACGACCCGACAGATTCATGAGCACCGTCTGACCTTGAATTTTTGGTGCCTCTTTTGCGATCCACGCAACAGCATGCGCACATTCAAGAGCAGGAATGATGCCCTCGGTTCGAGCGAGCAATTTAAAACCCTCAATAACTTCTTGATCATTGACGCTCGGGTATTCGGCGCGACCAACTGAAGCAAGGTACGAGTGCTCTGGACCTACACCGGGATAATCAAGCCCTGCACTTATTGAATGTGCTTCTTGCACTTGACCATATTCGTCTTGCATCAAATAGCTCTTCATCCCATGAACTACCCCAGGTGTGCCTCTACCAACTGCTGCACCACCTGCTGGTTCAACGCCGACTAGTCGAGTTTTTGCATCGATGAACCCTGAGAAAATGCCCATCGCATTCGAACCCCCGCCGACGCAGGCGACAACAACATTTGGGTCTGCACCATCGCACAGTGCTTGAAACTGTTTACGAGCCTCTTTACCGATAACGCTTTGAAACTGACGGACCATAAATGGATACGGATGCGGGCCCATCACCGATCCGATGCAGTAGTAACTTGTCTCAACACTTGCGACCCAATCGCGCATAGCTTCATTGACTGCATCTTTGAGAGTGCGACTTCCTGAATTCGCAGCCTCAACAGTCGCGCCAAGAAGTTTCATGCGAAACACGTTTAGTGATTGACGCTCGACATCTACCGCACCCATATAAACCTTGCACTCAAGACCAAGCAGTGCAGCCGCGGTTGCTGAAGCAACACCGTGTTGCCCAGCACCAGTCTCGGCAATTATTCGCTTCTTTCCCATTCGCTTTGCAAGTAATGCTTGACCAAGAACGCTATTTATTTTGTGCGAGCCCGTGTGATTCAGGTCTTCGCGTTTAAGAATTAAACGAATGCCGAGTTGAGCACCAAGATTATGACATTCAGTCAGAATCGATGGTCGACCTGCATACTCGGCAAGCAAGTCATCAAGTTCACTTCGAAATAGTGAATCGTTCCAGGCATCGTTGAATGCTCGTTCTAACTCTTCACACGCCGGTACAAGAGTCTCGGGCACAAACCGCCCACCAAAATCACCAAAACGACCGTCGGCACCTGGCGTCAACAATTCAGTCGGCACGGGTTTCGCGTTCATGCAGACTAAATGTACCCCGAACTACAACTATTAGTTCTCCCAATTAAACGGACGATCATCCCCGTTTCTGAGTTCACTCTCAGCAATTCGGTCTAGATCTTCAAATGCTGCCCGTGCATTTTCGATAAATTTCTTCAATTTGATTGGATCTTTATATCCATGACTTTTCTCGACACCCGAAGCAACATCAACTCCCCACGGTGCAACTTGAGCGATCGCCGTGCCCACACTCTCGTCGGTTAGTCCACCAGCAAGCAGAACTCTTACAGTGCTCGGCATCTGATTCACAAGTTCATAATCGTAAGCAACACCCGAGCCAGGATTTGGTGAATCGACCAAAATCAAATTAGTTAGGTAATCATCGGCTTTTTGTGCCTCAATCGAACCCGCCACTACTGCCTTGATAACCCAATTAATTTCAACCATCACTTCAGCAACATTCGCTGGCGACTCATGCCCATGAAGTTGCGCACCAAAAACCCCAGATTCTCGAACCGTGTCGATAACTCTTTGCGGATGTTCGTCACGAAATACACCAACAGTTAAGACGCTCTGCGGCAATCGTCGAACTATTTCTCGAACACGTTGCGGTGCGACCTGGCGGGGCGACGGCGCAAAAACAAAACCAAGTGCATCTGCGCCCAAAGCAACGGCCAGCAATGCATCTTGTTCGTTAGTTATGCCGCAGATCTTTATAAACATCAGACTCTCAATTCATTAAGTGTCATTGCAATGTTCTTTGAAGTCACAAGTGTCTCGCCGACCAAAACTGCATGGTAGCCAGCGTCGCGAAGCTGTAATGCATCGTCTCGTGTTCTTACGCCAGATTCGGCGACCCGCACAACACTGCCAGGAATCTTCTTTGCAATTCGAACGGCACGCTGTTGATCAACTTCGAACGTTCTAAGATTTCGCTGATTCACACCAATCATTTTTGCGCCAACTTCAAGTGCTAGATCAAGCTCAGGCTCATCGTGAATCTCGACTAAGACATCAAGACCAAGTTCTAAAGCAAAGTTGTGAAACTCGGCGAGTTCGACTTTGTTGAGAGCGGCCACAATCAACAAAATGCAATCAGCGTTCATCAGTTTCGCATCACAAATATCGTTGAGCGAGACCGTAAAGTCTTTTCGCAACACCGGAAGATCGACTGCCCCTCGGGCACTTTTTAAATCGTCGGCAGAGCCACCAAAAAAATCAGAGTCAGTCAATACTGAAATGCAACTTGCTCCCGCATTTTTATACTGCTCGGCAATGACTTTGGGTTCTAGGTCGTGGCTAAGCAACCCTCGCGAGGGCGAACGTCGTTTGATCTCGGCAATTACCGCTAAGGCATTTTTTGAATCTTCAATCAGACGCTTCGCGAAACCCCGGCTATTCGATATAGTCCGTGTTGCTTCAATTAAACCTGATAAAGACCTCGAGTCACGCGACGCGACTTCGCGATGCTGAGCAAGAATCCCGTCGAGATACAAAAATTAAAGTCCTTTGCCACCCATCGGCGTCAAGAATGAAATCTCGGGTGCGCTCGCGGCGAAAGGTGCGAGTGTTTTCGACCAAGACTTAAAAGCCTCTGAACTCATATGCGCATTTGCTGCATCTTGATTTGCATAAAGCTCGTAGAACCAAACCGTATTTGGCTCGACAGCATCGTGATGAAAAACGTAGAAGCGCGTACCTTGCTCGCCAATCGCGGTTTCAATGCCGGGCTTGACCGCCTCTGTCATCGCGTCGCGTTGGCCCTCTAATACTTTCAGCTTCACTACAACTGCTACTTGCGACATTTGATCTCCTCAGTTATGGGCCTGCGATTTGCAAGCCAAGATTTCGTAATTTCTTAGTAGCCGAGCCTATGCGAAAGCTCAGACATCAACGAGTCGATCTTCACTCGATTTTGGGCGGTTGAATCTCGTTCGCGAATAGTCACTGAGTTATCGTCTAGCGAATCGAAATCAACAGTCACGCAGAACGGGGTGCCAATCTCGTCTTGACGGCGATAACGACGACCGATCGCTTGGGTCTCATCGAAATCACACATATAACGCGCACCCAACATCGAGTGAATCTGCTTTGCGAGTGGCATCAGAGTTTCTTTTTTAGAAAGAGGTAGCACCGCTACCTGAAATGGTGCCAACCGCGGGTGCAAGCGCAACACTGTGCGTGGCTCATCATTGACTACGTCTTCGTCATAAGCAGCAAGCAAGAAAGCCGCCATCGTACGATTGGCACCTGCGGCCGGCTCAACAACATAGGGCACGTATCTCTCGTTGGTCGCTTGATCGAAATATTCAAGCTTCTGCCTTGAATGCTCGGCATGTTGCTTCAGGTCATAGTCGGTGCGCTGCGCAATGCCCTCAAGCTCACCCCAACCCCATGGAAACAAAAATTCAATATCGCTTGTGCCTGCCGAATAGTGCGAGAGTTCATCTTTGGCATGCTCACGAATTCGCAACATATCAGCCGGAATGCCGTAGTCGATATACCACTGCAACCGAGACTTACACCAGTAGTCGTACCACTGAGCACTTTCACTTGGTGGCACGAAAAATTCAAGTTCCATTTGTTCGAATTCTCGAGTTCGAAAAATGAAATTGCCGGGAGTAATTTCGTTTCTAAAACTCTTGCCCACTTGCGCAATACCAAAGGGCGGTTTTTTGCGACTGGTTTGCAAAACATTTGCGAAATTTACGAACATCCCTTGGGCGGTCTCAGGGCGAAGATAAACCGTCGCACCCTCACCTTCAACAGGACCAGCATGAGTCTTGAACATCAAGTTAAAAGCGCGTGCGTCTGTGAACTCACAACCTTTCTTCGACTGTGGGCAATCTCGGTCTTCAATCTGGTCTTGACGAAAACGTCGCTTACAAACCGTGCAGTCCACAAGTGGGTCACTGAAGTTGCTGAGATGTCCACTGGCTTCAAACACCTGCGGCGCGCCCAAAATTGCCGCATCGATAAGCACGACGTCATCACGTTGTTGCACCATCGTGCGAACCCAAGCCTCTTTGACGTTGCGAAGCATCAATGACCCCAGTGGACCATAGTCATACGACGATCTAAATCCGCCATAAATCTCGCCGCTCGGATAAACGAAACCCCGACGCTTGCAAAGGTTGACGACTTGATCTAAATCTTTCGCTGGCACTACTTCAGACTATTACAAAAAGGTGCTGAATTCTGTTCAGGTTTTTGTTCAGCGCTCAGGGCGCTCAAAAACTGCGACCGACTTGAGACGACGCTCTAGATGATGCTCCATGCATTTAGTTGCGAGATCCGATACCTCTCGGGTGGCAGCACTCTCTGGCAACGAGAGAGCCAAATTTAATTGCCCGCCAACGATGTTTTGAATGATCTTTATCGCAGCACCTGAAATAGAAGCTCCGCTGCGACAACTTTGGCATTGACCGCCACCGCGAAATATGTCGAACGCAACAATCTGCTCGCCCGGTGCCCCGCAACCCACACACTTCTCAACATGGGCACCTACTCCTTCGACGACAAGCAACTTGAAATAAAACGCCGCGAGCACCAACGCCGAATCGTTTTCGGACAACCACTGCAATGCGCCAACCAACATTTTGTAAAGATGCTGTGTCGGCTCTCCTTCCATTCCGAGTTGATCTACAGCTTCGAGCATTGCCAACCCTCTAGTCAACCTGTCTAAATCTGTGTATAAACCCCTAGCGCTCGTTACAAGTTCAACTTGACTAACTGTGTCTAGGTCCTTGCCTTTGTTTAATAAAACATCAATATGACTAAGGGGCTCTAGGCGCGCACCGAAACGTGACGACATTTTTCGCACACCATTAGCGACGGCACGAACTTTGCCATGCTCTTCGGTCATCATCACAATTATTCGATCTGCTTCCTTTAGGTCATATGTACGCAAGACAATCGCCTTGTCGCGATACAAACTCATGAATCAACTCCGCCGAAGCGACGATCGCGGCGTTGAAAGTCATCGATCGCCATTTGAATGTGTTCAACATCGCATTCAAGCCATGGAACATTCAAAAAAACAAGTTCGCTATATGCAAGTTCCCACATCAGCGATTCTGGAACTTGTGTTGGTGAACCCAAGACCAAAACCAAATCTGGTTCGCCTGAGGCGGGTGCGAGCAATGTCGCGGCAAGTTTGTCTTCGTCAATTTCTTGACTACTACTCAATTGAGCAACTGCGTTGACAAATCGCTCTTGCCCGTTTGCACAAGTATCGACAACAACTATCAAGCCATGTTCGCCGATCACCGAAACTCGATCTCCCGAGCGCTGACCGCCAAATACAGAGATGATTGAATTACAAATCGCCGTTCGCTCTGTCGCACTTGCGTGCCCAGAATATGGATAGATCGACAACCATCGAACTCCGACCCCACCTACCGATTTAACGAGTGCGTCAATTTGAGCCTTCCACTCATTTGGTGTTGTCTTGAGCCATTCGGCGATAGTGCCGGCACACACTAAGACATGAGCCAAATCTCCAGTTGTGTCGCGAGAGCTCTTAACCACCGTGACATTCTCTCACTTTCAAACAACCTGACTCGATAACCAGAGTTGTTAGCGTTGAATTAATGAGTTCAAAACCGCTACATGTCGCCTGCATTATGGACGGCAACGGCAGATGGGCTCGAAAGCGGGGCTTGCCGAGAACTGCAGGACACACTGCAGGAGAAGAGTCACTTGCCGATGTTGTACGCGCTGCATCCAAACGCGAAGTCGCATATCTGACAGTCTTTGGTTTCTCCACCGAAAACTGGGTGCGACCACGGGCGGAGGTTCGCCATATTCTTGGCTTGCACAAAAAACTTTTCGGCCGCATCGCCGAACTAAACGAAAATAATGTTCGGGTCAATTGGATAGGTCGCCCATTCGATGAACCAGGCTCGCGCACCCCTTTATATGTGCAACGAGCAATTCGAAAAGCAATCGACGAAACCAAGACGAATACTGGCATGGTGCTGACCGTCGCGTTTGACTACGGCTCACGTAGCGAGTTGACCCGAGCAGCCAAGCGAATTGTGGCCAGTCAAACCGAACTTACGCCCGCGAATCTTCAGCTCTATCTATACGACGCCTCCCTGCCGCCAGTTGACGTGCTTGTTCGTACCTCAGGAGAATCAAGAATTTCAAATTTCTTGCTTTGGCAAATCAATGCAGCGAAAATTTATTTCACTGACCGACCTTGGCCCGACTTTGATGCTGTCGAGCTTGATGCAGCAATTGCATTAGCGAAGAATTAAATCAACAAGATCACGACGGCAAACGAGACTTAAGTGCCACTAAATATTGCTGACCAAGAAATTCTCGACGCGCTACGGCAAGTGACAACCGCACTTGCTAACGCCGAAGAAAGACAAGGGCAAGATGAGATGGCAGTTCTAGTCGGGCGCGCTTTACGCAAGAATCGACATCTCATCGTTCAAGCCGGCACGGGCACTGGCAAAACTCTGGGTTATTTAGTGCCGGCGATCGTTTCGGGTCGACGTGTCGTCGTATCGACCGTTACAAAAGCACTCCAAGATCAGATTTCGCAAAATGATTTGCCACTACTAGCCAAGGCGTTGAACCCGACTCTTGACCACGAGTTGACCTGGACAGTTCTTAAGGGTCGTAGCAATTACCTTTGTCGACAACGTATTGCCGAACTCGCTGACCGCGCGCAATCGCGTCTCGAACTCGACGATGTTTCTGCGCGGACTAAAGCAGATGTTAAAAAACTTTGTGAGTGGGCCGGCACAACAGAAACTGGTGACGAAGGCGAACTTGATTGGCAGCCTCAACGAAATGCTTGGTCAATGGTCAGCGTGACAAGCGAGGAGTGCCCTGGGGCTTCTCGATGTCCGCATGGCGAAAGTTGTTTTGCCGAACGGGCGCGAACAGAGAGTCAATCGTCAGACATCGTCATCGTTAACGGTTGGCTGTACGCACTAGATATTGTCACCGAAGGCACGATTATCGGCGAACACGATGTCGTAATTTTCGATGAGGCTCACGAATTAGAAGACGTTGTGACTGATTCGGCAGGTCTTGCACTTTCGCCTAGTCGCATCACGACTATTGGTTCGGCAATGCGATCGATCATCCGCGACGACGCCATGTCAGGAGGCTTTGCAAAAAGTGCAGCCAGATTGCGAGATGCACTCGTGCCGTACATCAACAAGCGTGTCGTTCTGCCCCTAGATAATGAATCGCGCGAAACTCTCGTCGAAGTGCGAGGTCGCGCCAATGAGGCACTTGAGTCTTTGCGAACTATTGCCACCAACGATGAATCTGCCAAACAACGCAAACTGCGTGCGCAGTCTCTGTGCACGCGTTTCATCGAAGAAATCGATCTTGCCCTTACTGACCGCAGTGGCTATGTCGCGTATGTTGCCGGCACACCTGATCGTTGTTCGCTCGAGATGCGACCATTAAACATCGGTGCAACATTGCACGAAGCAGTCTGGTCACAACGCACAGCAATTCTGACTAGTGCGACCATACCTACAAACCTGCCCGAGCGAATTGGGCTCGTGCCTGAGAGTTTCGATGCTTGCCATGTAGCCAGTCCGTTTGATTACGAAAATAATTCACTTTTGTATTGCGCCTCACATTTGCCCGACCCGGCGCAAGGCCCGCGAGACAAGGCAGTTCACCGCGAGATTGAAGAATTGATTAATGCTGCGGGTGGAAGAACTCTCGCTTTGTTCACTAGCTACGCTCGCCTAAACGCTGCGTATAGCGACCTGGAAAGCAAACTTGATTTCAAAGTTTTCAAGCAAGATGATTTTCCGAAAATGGAACTTTTGAGAAAGTTCGCCGAAGACGAGTCAACTTGTTTGTTTGCAACACAAAGTTTCTTTCAAGGTGTAGACGTACCAGGGCAAACTCTCAGTCTCGTAATTATCGATCGTCTGCCGTTTCCTGTTCCGACTGATCCTTTGATGAGTGCGCGACGCGACGCTTATGGTAAATCGGCGTTTACTGCAATCGACATACCGATTGCTGCTACAAAGTTGGCGCAGGCTGCAGGTCGACTAATTCGAACACAAACAGATTTGGGTGTGGTCGCAGTGCTTGACCCTCGTCTCGTCACAAAGGGTTACGGCAAATCGATAATTGAAATGTTGCCGCCGATGGAATTCACGAACAAACTCGAGCGGGCAAAAGAATTTTTGGCCTACGCGGTTAAAAGTCGATAACCCATTCCACGGACAGTCACAATTATTCTTGGCTCGTCCGGGACATCTTCTATTTTCAATCGCAAGCGTCTGATATGCGCATCGACAAGCCGGCTGTCTCCGAGATATTCATAACCCCAAACAAGTTCTAGTAACTGGTCTCGCGACAAAACTTTGTTCGCGTTCTCCATGAAGATATGCAAAAGTCGATATTCGGTTTTTGTGAGCGGAAGTTCGATACCACCCTTCAAGACAATCCCTTGATCGCTGCGCATCTCTACGTCGCGCACCGTGAAACGGTCGATTGTGGCTGAACTTGTCGACAATAAAGTTGTTCGACGCAATGCTGCGCGAATTCGTGCTGCAAGTTCTTTTGCGACGACTGGCTTTGTCACATAGTCATCGGCACCGGCTTCGAGACCTGCAACTAAATCGTGAGTGTCAGTTTGCGCTGTGACCATAATTATCGGAACCAAACTTTTACTTCGTAGTTCGCGACAAACATCAAAGCCCGACATATCTGGCAATCTCAGGTCAAGTAACACAAGGTCAACATTCTCAGAAGCAAAGGTCTTTAAACCAGACTGACCATCAGGCGACTCGAGAACTTTGTAACCCTCATCTTCGAGTGCGAGTCGCAATGCTGCACGAATGTCGCGATCATCTTCGATGAAAAGCAAAGTCTGCACGGTGCTCTATTCTGCCCTGAAGTTCAAATTTGTTACCAGAAAGTCACATAATTATCGGGGTTCCGTCAAACAGGCCATGCATTATTGGGTTGTCACACCGGCGGGAAGTCATGCTCCCCCTTGACTCCCGCCGGTGGGGGTTGGCAAAAATCCCGCAATGCTTGAGGTGTGCAGGGTCAATCTGAACCACTCAAGTCAGACCGAGCAAAAGTGCCCTCGGCTTTCGGCGCATTCAGACATAACCTTCGCGGTCTTCGTGGGCGCATGGTGCTCTATTTCAGTCTCAGCGCATTCGCAGCCGCCGTCTCTTTGAGCATCGTTACTTACGCATCGACACGCGCATATCTGCTTGATCAACGGTCAGAGCTGGCGACAAGCCAAGCGATCAATAACGCGCAGCTTTTGCGAACACTTGTCGGTGTCAGTCCACAAGATGCAGGCGACATAGTTACCAACATTCGCACCGAAAGCGGAGGCTATGCAGTTCTTTACTTGGACGATCAAGATTCGTTTTTCGCACAAGAGCCGCTGAGATTTACCCAATCGAATTTGCCGACCGACTTACTGACAAAAACTCTTGATGGTAAGAGTTCTCGACAGCGCTTTGAATTTAACGGTCAGCCATACGAAGCCCTCGGAATATCAATCTCGGCAATTTCGGGACATTACTTTGAGGCCTTTCCGCTGACTGATGTTGAGCGCACACTCAACACGATTCGGACAACACTTACATTCGGCATCATCTTGATCACTATTGCCGGCGGCATCTTTGGTTTTTCAAGCAGCAGTAGCGTGCTGAGACCGTTGCGCCGAGTCGCATCAGTTGCGACAGATATTGCATCGGGCGGTTTAGATGTTCGACTCGAAGATGAACGTGATCCCGAACTATCAAGACTCGCCGACTCTTTTAACAATATGGTCGACGCCGTACAAACTCGGATTCAACGAGAAACAAGATTCGCTAGCGACGTTAGTCATGAACTTCGCTCGCCTATCACAGCACTTGCAGCTTCTGTCGAAGTAATGCAGAGTCGGCGTGATGACCTAAGTGATCGCAACAAGCAGGCATTCGACATCATTGCCAGTCAAGTTCGTCGCTTTGATCGTACTGTGATGGACCTGCTCGAACTTTCTCGTCTTGACGCAGGCTCTGGCAAAACCCAAGAAGAAATCGTCAATCTTGCTGATCTTGTAAAACGAGTTGCACAGCGTCATGGTTTTGCTGATGTTCCATTTGCGACGACTCTCAATAACGACGATGAGACCGCTCTTGACAAGCGGCGAATCGAGCGCATCGTTCTGAACCTTTTAGAAAATGCTCGGGATCATGCAGGTGGCGCCACTTCAATCTCGGTCACAGGCGATGAACGCGAATTGCGAATAGCCGTCGAAGATGCTGGTGCGGGTGTCGCACAAAGTGAACGCGAAAGAATATTTGAGCGGTTCGCCCGCGGAACTGCCTCGAAAAATGGCACTGGCAGTGGACTTGGGCTCGCAATCGTGCAAGAACACGCACGCGCTCTCGGTGGCAGGGCTTGGGTCGAGACAAGCACCAGCGGAGGCGCGAGGTTCATAGTTTCAATTCTGCGACAGAGTTCAACCGAGTTGACGAAGCCAATGTTATGAGACGAGTGATTGGCCTTTTACTTGTTCTATCAATTTCTAGTTGCGGCGTACCACGCACCAGCAAAGTTATTGAGATATCGAGTGCAGAGTTGCCGCTAGAGCTAAACCAGCAGCCGACTACTACGACGACTACGACAACAATCGATGAGAATGCTTCGGCCAAAGAAACACAACAACCTTCAACCGAAGTGCTCTCTGAGCCAGTTGAGCTTTACTACATCAGCGATGATCGCCTTGTCGCGACCACCCAATCGATTGTTAGCCCGGCAACAATCTCGCAAGTATTGGCCGCACTTATCGCCGGGCCACCAACCGGCAACAATGGTCTCGGTTTACGAAGCGCACTACCGACAGCTCTGAACGCTGAGATTGACATTTCCAAAGGCGTGGCTCAGATCAATACGACTGCAGAGTTTTTGACTGAGCTCTCACCAATAGATCAACGTCTAGCTATCGCCCAACTTGTTTTAACATTCACCCGTCGCCCTGGAGTCGGACAGGTTATTTTTACAGTTGACGATCAAAATGTCGCCGTGCCACGCGGTCGCGGTGATCTCGCCAAACCCGGATCAACTGTAAGTTTCGACGATTACTCTTCGCTAATAGTCGCCCTCGCCGGCTAACTATTCAGCAAACGAAACACTTTCAGGTCTTCATTTCGACAGGTCGGGTTGTCAAACAAACCTGTTCGAAGTTTAATTTTTGCAGCAAAAATTTTGTCAAAGACTAAACCAGTCAAAAAGCCATTGGCTCGAACAACTTTCGCCTCAGCAATACCCTCGCCTTTCGAATCAATCCTCCAACAGTTGCTGAATTCAATTGGCAACAAGATCATTGAGCGACCAGAAGACTTGGCAGATACAAACACATCGCCATCTGAAATTTCGAATTTAGTCACATCTGCACCTATCAAATCTGCAGGCGCATCACCCTGAACAATTACATTACTTGTCGGATCAAATGAATCGCCGTTAATAATTTCAAAAGTAGCGGCCAAAGAATCTGCGCTCTCAACAGAGGCTGGTGAGTAGGTAGCGAGATTCGGTGCACCCAAATCAATCAACACATTTTCATCATCAAGTTCACTAATTAGAACATCTTCATCTACAAGAGTTTGCTTTCGTGAATCAAAGCTGCTCTTTGGCACAACAAGATAACGCACACCAACCATTCGATAGATGTCGAAATTCTGAAGACCGAGAACAAATCGGTTGCGTAACTGAGGTGAATCTTCGTCAAGAAGAAACTTCTCGTAAAATTTAAACGCCAAAGGGGTCAATGTGTGTGAATACTCATTTAGAAGTGGGATCCGTCCCGAAATATTCAATGGGTAGTCAGGTTCTTGAAGGACGTAGGCCACACGACCGCGAAATTCTCCACCATCCAGAAGCGAAACACGGTTTAAAAGCTCGGGCATCACGCTGAGTTCATCAAGCGAGCGCGGCAGGGGTTCTTTAAGAGAGAATCTGAGTGACGTAAGTGGCGACATAAATAGTGCGATCAAGATGAGTGAAGTCAGTGCTACAACAAGCAAATTGCTTTTCAGTTTGAGATTTCTGTAAGCATTTTGAAAATTTCTCTGAGCAAATTCAAAAACGAACGAAGTAATTGCGATTGCATAAAGCGGGCTAAGCATCCAAATGAAGTAACTGATTCGTGGACCGCTTTCAAACTCCCAAGTTGATTGCCAGACGCGATATGCCAATAAAAATGTGGCGGCGGCAACTGACATCACCCAAACTTGACTGCGCCTAGTTGGCCTTACGACACCTCGAATCAAAAACACAGAAAGCATCAGAAAACAAACTATTTGAAACACATGGTTACCCTCAGCAGAAGGTGTTGGAAAGAAGGCCTCAAAGACAAACTTATGAAGTGGCCAAATCTGTGGCTGGTTATAAGCACTTAGTGGCATCTCTGACGCCGCTGTATATCGATAGAAACCATTTAGAAAAATCGGCGCTTTCAGCAAAAGCAAAATTACGGTTGAAAGCATTACCAGCACAAGTCGACTTATGAAAGCCCCACGCTCGCGCTGAAAGAGCAGCTTTGACATTGACAAAACACCGACAATTATCAGTAGCGGTAATGAAGTAACTAAAAGATGTGGCAACACAACAAATAGAAATAAAACTGAAATCACGAAACCGAGACCAAAAGCCAGATCTCGCACACGGCTCTTTCCATAAACTCGCAAAAAGCAATTTAAGATCGCTAGCGAGACGATTAGTAACGAAGCATATTGAGGCACATGGCCAAACAGTTCGTTGTCAACAAGAGCAACCGAGTAGCCCCACAGTGTGGCGATCGAAGTAAACGCCGCCGCAGATACCCCAATGGGCCTAGCAATATCAAAGGCGTCAAATACTTTTGCCGCTAAAACAAAGACAAGAATCGATGAAACCAGGGCCACTAAGAAGTGGTTATAGGTCGAACTACCAATTGATCCGATCACTGAGACAGGATCGAGCCAAAACAAGAAGCCACCTTGCAAACCGCCGGCACCAAAAAGCAAGTCCGAACGCAAACTGAGGGTTTTCCCAAAGTCTGAAATCTGGTAGTTAGACAACATCGCCGAAAGTTGAGCGTCACCACTCATCACGTCGGTTCGCCGTGAGAACAAGGCGATATAAACAACTGATGCGAGCCCGAACCAAACTGTTGAAATCAACAGTCGTGGTTTGGATTTCATAGTAAAAATCTAGTAGCCGAGGCGTTCGACACGGTCGGCACGATGTTGCCAGTCTTTATCGACAACAACAAACAGTTCAAGAAATGCGCCTTCGGGCATCTGCTTGCGCACCTCGATGCCAACCGACTTGAGAACACTGCCCGACTTGCCGATCACCATACCCTTTTGACTTTCGCGCTCGACAACGATTTCGCAGCGTACGCGTGGCCACTCCCACTCGGTGACGCGTGTGGCGATCGAATACGGCAATTCATCTCGGGTGACCGCTAACAATTGTTCTCGCACGAGTTCTGCAACCCACTGCGCCTGAGGTGTTTCAGATGTCATCTCAGGTGGATACATCGCTTGACCAAGTGGCGCTCGCTTGACAAGTTCGGCGACCAACAGGTCGACACCTTCTCCGGTCTTAGCCGAAACCGGAAAATACTCGGCGGCGCCCAAAGACGAAATTGCACTTAATTGAGCAAGCAGCTTGGCTGGCGAGACTGCATCGATCTTGTTGATTACAACGATTGCATTTTTGATATTGAGTTGCTCACTAACCCACTTGTCGCCGGTGCCAAATGTTTGCGTCGCGTCAATCAACAGGCAAACAATGTCAACATCGCGCATCGACTCGAGCGCTGTGGCATTAACTCGTTCGCCTAATGCAGTTGTTGCCTTGTGCAGCCCAGGCGTGTCTACAAAAACCAACTGCGCGTCGTCTTTATTTAGAATTCCGCGCACGCGAGTTCGCGTGGTTTGAGGCTTGTTAGAGACGATGCTGACTTTCTTGCCAACCAATGCGTTTAGCAAAGTTGATTTACCAACGTTCGGTCGACCAACTAGAGAAACAAAGGCGCTACGCACGAAAGAAGGCTACCGAGACGAGATGGGTTGATCTGCCACAATTGAATAATGTTAAACATTGATTGGCGCAAATGGTTTGACCGAATGCAACCTCAAACACTGCAAATCGCAGCGATGTTGCTCTATCTAAATGGCTTTTTCGCTTTGATCAGCGTCATTGATACCACCGACTATCTGGGCTACATCCGCAGTCGTTTTACACTCGGCTTGATAATTGGTCTGGCCGTAGTCGCCTTGCACGCTTTATCGGGGTTATTTATGGCCAATGACCTGAAACTTGGCTACAAGTTCGCGATCGCCGCAGCATTCTCGCCATTCGTACTTCGTTTTTGGGCTTATACAGATCTCGAAAACACAAGCGGAATCAGCACAACGCTTTATCGCAAGTTGAGTGGCGGAAGCACCTTGAGTCTCATCTTTGAGGTTGCTCTGTGTGCTCTTATTCTGCATCCGCAAAGCCGAAGTCACCAAAAGATTTGGTATCGCTAGTTCATTTCGTCACGAAGCTCAACGACCTGCCACACTTGAACTATGCCAAAACTAATTATTAAGAGTGTTGACGAACTAAAAAGCTTGATCGGAAAGCACCTCGGATTTTCTGATTACCGAACGATCACCCAAGAGCAAGTAAATATTTTCGCCGATGCGACTGGCGACCATCAATGGATCCACATCGATGTTGAGCGTGCCAAGGCCGGCCCATTCGGCGGACCCATTGCCCACGGCTATCTGACACTCTCGCTCGGTCCGGTTTTTCTGCCGCAAATCTTTGGCGTCGAAGGTGTGGCAATGGGCGTAAATTATGGAACAAATAAAGTTCGCTTTCCATCGCCAGTGCCAGTCGGTTCAAATCTTCGTGCTGGCGTGAAACTTCTAAACGTTGAAGATGTAACTGGCGGTGTTCAAGTGACACTCGAGACGACTTTCGAGGTCGAAGGCGCAAAGAAGCCTTCGTGTGTCGCTGAAGTAGTCTTCCGTTACTACCTGTAAGTTCGAACTAATTATCTGAAGTTTTTCATTACTTCAGCAAAGAGTTCGACCGTCTCAGAACTCGGATAATCGGCACACCACGGAATAAAGCCGCTGCAACCCAGATCAATATATTTTTGAACTTTCTCAGTCACCTGTTCGACGGTGCCGACAAGATTGTTCGCTTGCCATTGATCAACTGGATCGGCACGCAGACTCAGAGAACCCGCTGCCTTGATCTCTTTTTCAGTTCGACGAATGAAGATATCTGGCGACCAGGTCTTGCGAATTTCTGATTCGTCTCGCCCAACTGCAGCACAATGCCCCTTGAGAATCTCACGCTTACGAGCAAACTCTTCTGGGGTGCCACCAAAATTCGAGTAATCGGCATACCGCGCGACGACACGAAGTGTTAACTGCTCACCACCACCGCCAATCCAAATTGGTGGATGGGGTTTTTGTAACGGTTTTGGATCACAGTTGCCACGCACCAAGTTGTAGTACTTGCCGCTGTAATTGGTTTCTTCTTGCGTCCACATTGAACGAACAATCTCGACGCATTCGCGCAACATCGCAATACGAACCTTGGGCTCAGGAAAGTCGTAGCCGTAACCGCGGCATTCGTTCTCGTACCAACCCGCGCCAATACCCCAATCGAGTCGACCACCCGAGATGACGTCAAGTGTCGATGTGATTTTTGCGAGCAAGCTTGGTTCGCGATACAAGTTGCAACCGACCATTTGACCAAGTCTGATTTTTGTCGTGCGCTGACTGATCGCCGCCATCGTTGTCCAGCATTCGAAAACTGCCTCGTGAGCCGGTCGCGGAACATTATGAAAATGGTCGTAGACCCAAATTGAATCAAAGCCGAGTCTTTCGGCTAACTGGGCAATTTCTACAGTCTTGTTCCACTTGGCGACCGGATCAGGAATCGAAACAAGCTCCATTTTCCATCCCTGTGGAATAAAAACACCGAAGATTGTTTGTTGTTTAGTCGTCATAATGGCAGATCTCCAGTCGCAGATTTCGTTGAACCATGATCTTTGTATGCAGCGATCGTGCGCTGAGCGATGCGCATCTGATGAATTTCATCAGCGCCATCGGCGAAACGACTCCATCGTGCTTGCTGCAACATATGCGCTAGCGGTGTGTCAGTCGAATAACCGAGCGCACCGTGAACCTGAATTGCGCGATCAATAATTCTCCACAAACTGTTGGCTACAAAGTGCTTCGCCATAGAAACTTCAGAAGTAAAACTCTGCCCGTTTTCAATTTTGTATGCCGCATGCAACACCATCAATTTGCATTGATAAAGCTCCATCGAAGAGTCAGCGATCAACCATTGAATGCCTTGTTTCTCAGCGAGTATTGAGCCATGCGAATATCTCTGTAACGCTCGGTCGACCATCATGTCAAGAGCGATTTCTGCTTGGCCAATCCAGCGCATGCAGTGCGCGAGTCGCGCAGGCCCGAGTCGATACTGACCAAGCAAGTGACCCTGCCCACGACCACCCAACATATTTTTCGCCGGAACTCGAAGGTCCTGAATCAAAATCTCGCAGTGATTGTGACCACCAGACATTGTTTCGACATCGCGAACAATATTGAAACCCTCGCTCGGTATGTCGACGATGAAACACGAGTTTGCAGCCTGTGGTAGATCGGGATTGTCTTCTGTACGTGCAACAAGTAAGGCGAATTGCGCACCACGCGCACCCGAGATGAACCACTTGTGGCCATTGATAACCCACTCGTCGCCATCTTGGTAAGCCTGAGTTTTGATAAGAGTAGGGTCGCTGCCCGCAACTTCTGGCTCTGTCATTGCAAAGCAACTTCTCGCTTTACCTTCGCAAAGCGGACGCAAGTATTTTTCTTTTTGTTCATCAGTTGCCCAATGCAAAAGCGTGTGTTGATTGCCCTCATCAGGAGCTTGCGCATTCAAAACGAACGGACCAATACTGACCTTGGCCGCTTCGGCGGATACTGCAGCCATTGCAGTTGGGCCAAGACCCATGCCACCCCATTCAGCGGGCATATGTGGCAGCCAAAGATTCCAATGGTCGCGTGCTCGACCACGCAACTTAACAATTGAGCGAACGACTTGCGAGCGGTCTTTTTGATCGATCGCATCCCACTCTGGTCGCACCTCGGTATCCATGAACTCGCGTACCTTTAAGCGAACAGATTCAACTTCTGGTGAAAATGAAAAATCAATCAAGGTGAAATTCTCCCTTGAGTAGTTTGGCAGACTTGTGTCACAATCCCCTTACTAGGGCGACCATAACTGATTTGCCCTAGCCTGAATTGCGTGACAGCAAAAACTGGCAAGCGCGACAAATGGGACCGCGAAGATCTGCCTAAGGGTGCTGAAAAAGTAGAAGCAGTTCGCGAAATGTTCGATGCAATTGCTCCTCGATACGACTTCGTCAATCGCCTAATGACTTTTAGATTGGATACACGCTGGCGCAAAAAAACAGTGTCCGCGCTTAACCTACCGAAGGGCTCACGGGTTCTCGACTTAGCAAGCGGCACCGGCGACCTGTGCATCGAACTCAAGCAAAACGGATATCAGCCGATCTCGATGGACTTGTCATTTGGCATGTTGAGCGCCGATCGCAGTGGTGCGCCAAGAACCCAAGTTGATATTTTGAAGCTACCGATACCCAATATGTGCGTAGACGGCATAACTTGCGGGTTCGCTTTGCGCAATCTCGAAAATTTACAGATGTTTTTTATCGAACTTGCTCGCGTCACGCGACATGGTGGACGAATTGCTCTACTCGATGTGAGCGTGCCGACTAACCGTTTGATTCGATTTGGCAACAGCATCTATTTCGGTCGCATAGTGCCGATTATCGGCGGTCTTTTTTCGAACCGAGCCGCGTATAGATATCTGCCACGAAGCGTCGCCTACCTTCCAGAGCCTGATCAGTTAGTCGCAATGCTGAAGCAATCAGGATTCACCGACGCAAAACACACACAACTTTCTGGCGGTCTTACTCAACTTCTTGTGGCTACACGAAACTAAATGCGCTCGACTACTCGACTGCTCTCAGCTATTACCGATCAACAAATCGACCTAAACGATTTTGCGAGCAACGACGGTTATTTATTTGTCCGTGATGGCGTCGGCGTTGCAGGACAAGGAATTGCAAAACGAGTGGGTCGAGAGGAGATCATTGCGACATTGTCTGCGATAGATGATGACAACCGAAGTGGCATTGACGAGGCTGGCCCGATTGCGATTGGTTGTATTCCATTCGATAGCAGCAGTCCACATGATTTTGTGATTCCCAAAGTCGTGGTTGGCAAAACAGCTGCCGGTCAGATTTGGGTGACGACGATCGACGATGCCGAACTTAACTTTCATGCACCTGACGAGATTCAACCTTTCGCTGCGTCTTTCATGGTCAACCCTGGCGTACCTGTTGATCACTATCTCGAGGCGGTTCGCTTGACTGCCCAAGCAGTGCGTGAGAAGAAAATTGACAAGGCAGTCATTGCCCGCGACATTTTCGTTATGACAAACTTCCCGTTTGATGTACGCGCAATCTTGCAGCGCTTGAAGGCATCTTTTGGTTCCAGTTATCGCTATCTGTTTGACGGCTTTCTTGGTGCTTCACCTGAGTTGTTGGTTGCGGTCGAAGGTAACAAAGTTTCGAGTCATCCCCTTGCCGGCACCGCACCACGCACTGGCAACCCAACTATCGATCAGAAGATTGCAGGCGAACTTATTGCCAGTACAAAAAATCAATTAGAACATCGCATCGTGATCGACATGGTTCACGACACACTTTTGCCCTGGTGTTCGTTTCTTGATTGGCAACCCGAACCTTCGATCGTCGCTGTTGCTAATGTCCAGCATCTCGGCACTGAGATTTCTGGACAATTGAGCGAACCAAGGCCAAGCGTTCTCGAACTTGCCTATGCTCTCTCGCCCACGCCAGCGCTTGGCGGTGCACCAAAGCAAGAGGCTCTCGAACAAATCGCTCGCGTCGAGGGTATGAATCGTGGTCGGTATGGTGGCGCTGTTGGCTATGTCAATAAATCTGGAGACGGAAAATTCGCTGTCGCCATTCGTTGCGCAGAACTCGACTCGACGCGCATGACTGCCCGACTATTTGCGGGAGGTGGAATTGTCGGCGACAGTGAGCCAACTAGTGAACTTGCTGAAACTCAGGCCAAGTTTCAAGCAATGTTGGCGGCGCTAATTCGACCTTAGGGTTTTTCGCCGAAAAACTTAACGTAGATTTGAAGCCACCATCTGATTGATGCGTTCGTGGACCTTGACATTTTCTTGTCGGTCCGTAACGACACGAGCCAGCCAAGGGCCACGCTGAGATAAAACTTCAGCGAAGTCAGACATATTTGCAACTTCGTGCGTATTGATCTGGTGCGCCTGGGCAACCATTTTTAAGTTGACACCATGTGGCGTACCGAAAATCTTTTCAAATTTTGTTAACTCAAGGTTCTGGGCCTGGGGCAAGAACGAGAAAATCCCACCACCGTTGTTGTCAATCACTACGATTCGCAAATCAATTTCACGACTCACAAGACCGATTAAGCCATTTACGTCGTGCAGTAAAGCAATATCGCCGATCAGAAGCGTCGTTGGCTGACGCGTTGCTAACGCGATACCCACTGCCGTTGACACAACGCCGTCGATACCGTTCGCACCGCGATTGGCATGAACACGCAACCCGGTTCGCGGTGCGGCGAACCATTCAACATCACGAATTGGCATCGAACTTGAAACAACCAAGTTGGATGCTTCAGGCAACAGCCCGTAAAGCGCGCGTGCGACACCTGGTTCAGAAAGGCCAGGCTCATCTGCCAGTGCAGCGTTGATTGACTTCTGAGCCGAAGATTCGGCAGAGTCCCATAGATCGAGCCAAGAGAAGTCATCTCGCTTGATCTGCTCATTTGTACGAGCAGAAACCAGCTCTGCGCACAACTCATCGATTTCTCCGACAATGTGCAGCGCGCACAACTGGTCTGGGTCAGCGAGAGTTGGCGTCGTCGTAATGACGATTTGTTTCGCGCCCGAACTTGCCAGCCAAGAGTTGACAACTTTCGAAGCAGGAAGTGTGCCAAAGCGCAAAACTACTTGAGGTTGCAATTTTTTCGCAATGTCCTCGTCACGCAAAATTGAGTCGGCGGCAGCGACCACGAATTTGCTTGGCACTCGTGCGCCGCTTCGCGGGTCTGCTAGCACGGGCCAACTTAGAGTTTGAGCAAGATGTAAAACAGACTCGACCTGATAATTTTCGGGACCTGCAATGATTACGCCGTTTTTAAAATTCAGCGCTTTTTTCAACTTGCGAAGAGATCGTGCCGATGGCAAATCAACCTTGTCTGCAATCGTCGCAGATCTCTCGTGTCTGGGCGGCAGACTTGTCGCGACACCCATGAGGGGCTCGCGAAATCTCAGATTGAGGTGAACCGGTCCTCGCACTTTGCCAAGGCTTGTCGCAAAAAGATCGCGGGCGATCTTACGCCATGTATGACTTTCAGACTCGTCGGCAACTTCGGCGTTAACAAACTTTCGCACTGACACGCCATAAAGATTTTGCTGGTCAATCGTTTGTGGTGCGCCAACACCTTGCAGTTCGGCTGGTCGATCAGCCGTACAAATCAAAATTGGAACTTCACTGTGATGTGCTTCGACCACCGCTGGGTGAAATTCAACTGCTGCAGTACCAGACGAGCAAACCAAGATCGCCGGAATCCCCGAGGCTTTAGCGATGCCAAGCGCAGCAAATGCCGCACTTCGTTCGTCGTGAAAAATATGCATCTCGATCTCTTGCCGATTGGCGATCTCAAGTGCGATTGGCGTTGATCTAGAACCAGGCGAAACGACCGCATGGCGAACACCACATTGAAGCCATTCATCCACCAATGTGGCGCAAAAGGTTGCCGTGGTCGCCGCCGAAGAACCCATGCCTCTATCGTGGCAGCAATGAGAACAAAAAGTTTGTGGCGTTTGGCAAACCGCACAAGCTCGCACCCGACGACGACTGCCAATGCTTAGCAATAAGCAATTCGGCAACGGCCCGCGAGCCGTGCTGGTACATGGGTTCACTCAAACCCATGAAACTTGGCTAGATGTCATCGACCCTCTCAAAGAGAAATTCGAGGTCATCGCGATCGACGCCCCCAACCATGGCGACTCATGCGATATCTCACTCAATTTAGAATCAGGAGCAAGAGCGATCGGTGAAGTTGGTGGAAATGCGACATATATCGGCTATTCACTCGGTGGCCGTTTTTGTCTAACTCTTGCACTTGCTGAACCACAAAAAGTTTCTCGGCTCGTATTGATTAGCACCACTGCAGGCATAGAAGACAAAGAGTTGCGCCTTGAGCGCATCAAAAGTGATGAAGAACTTGCCCGGCGAATCGAACAGATTGGCGTCAGTCAATTTGTCGACGAGTGGTTAAGTCAGCCACTATTCGCTGGCCTAAACGCCGAGACAAATCAACGTGCGGTTCGCATAAAAAATACAGCAATCGGTTTGAGTTCAAGTTTGCGACTCTGCGGTGCGGGTAGACAGCAACCAACGTGGTCTCGATTGAAAGAGTTAACGATGCCTGTTCTAGTTATTGCCGGCGCAAAAGACGAAAAATATCGCGGGTTGGCTGAGAGGCTGGTTTCAGAAATTGGCAGAAACGCAACTTTAGAAATTATTGAAAACTCTGGGCACACGCCACATCTTGAACAACCCCAGTTCTTTAACGAATTGCTTTCAGATTTTCTGTCGAAATATTCGGCGACATAATCTGTCGACTTTTAGCGCGTCTAACTAATTAGCAGGCCGACGCTCAAGCTAATAGCAACAAGAATCTGCACGCGGCCAGTCATAACAAGAACATCAATTAAGTCAGCCCCAGTTGCCCCGGCATAAACACGCTTGATTGGTTTCACAGCCACTGCTAAACCGAGCATCGCAATCAGCGCTGCCGAATACGACAATGCAATCAATATCACAGCAAAACCAGCAACTATAAACAGTGAGATATAAAACTTACGTGCACCAGGTTCGCCGATTCGAACTGCAAGCGTTTTCTTATTAGAAATCTGGTCACCAGCAATGTCGCGCAGGTTGTTGACAGCCAACAAAGCACACGCGAGACAACCAACAACAACAGATGCCAAAAAACTGACAAGAGTTAACTGCTCATTAATCACAAAAGTGGTGCCCATTGTCGCGACCACCCCGAAGAAGATAAACACAAAAACTTCTCCGAAGCCCAGATATCCATACGGATGCTTGCCTCCCGTGTAAAACCAACCCGCTAGAAAACACAACACACCGACGAGCAATAACCACCACGTAGTCGTTGCTGCCAGCACAAAGCCGAAGACCGCCGCTACGCCAAACGCAAGAAATGTTGCATTCTTAACATCAGCTGGTTTCTTTGCGCCAGAGCCGACTAGACGAAGCGGTCCGACTCGATTTTTGTCGGTGCCTCTGATGCCATCTGAATAGTCGTTTGCATAATTAACTGCCACCTGAAGAGCAAGACTGACAGCCAAAGCGAAGACCGCATTTAGCCAATTATTTTGCGTTGAGCTTTCGAGTTGCGCACACGCTGCGCCAACGACGACTGGCGCTATCGCAGCGGGCAAAGTCTTCGGACGCGCACCTTGAATCCACAAATTAATCGAATCTCGCACGCAACTAACTTAACAACAAAACATCTACGCTGAAATGGTGCGCGAATTAGTTGCGATCGATATGCCGGCAGGTGTCGCATTTGTCAATGTTCTAAGAAAAGTTTGGGATTCAGGTGACGCAGTATTACCCATTGATCAACGATTGCCAAAAGTTGCACGAAAAAATTTGATAACTCAATTTAAGGTATCGTCACTTATCGGCGCCGATGGTTTAAGAGTCAAAGTTGCACCTGGCGAACCAGTTGACGAAGGTGACGCGTTAGTAGTGGCCACATCGGGCTCAACTGGAGAGCCAAAAGGCGTTGTGCACACCCACGGTTCGATAAAAGCAGCCGTAACGAATACGGGTGCACGTCTTGGCTGTAGTGCGGCCGATCATTGGTTGGCGTGTATCTCACTTGCCCACGTCGGCGGCTTATCTGTCGTGCTGCGAGCCCTGCATTTCGGTTCGCAACTCACAATCGAGTCTCGCGCCGACAAAGCCACAATCGAATCAGCAGTTAAGAACGGCACAAACATGACTTCGCTGGTTCCGACAATTTTGCATTCGGTAGATATTTCGAATTTCAAAACTGTTCTGGTCGGCGGCGCTCATACCCCAACGAATCTGCCTAGCAATGCAATTTCGACTTATGGCTTAACTGAAACCTTCGGTGGCGTCGTCTACAACGGCGAACCGATTGACGGTGTTGAGATACGCATCGGCACAGACTCTGAGATTGAAATTCGTTGCGATTCGCTGTTACGTATTTATCGCAATGGAATTGATCCTAAAAATAGTGAAGGTTGGTTGCATACCGGCGACCTCGGTGAGTTTAAAGATGGAAAACTGTCTGTGCTGGGTCGCAAAGACGACCTGATCAAGACCGGGGGCTACAAAGTGTGGCCAATAACTGTCGAGAATTCTCTGCGCCAGCACGAAGTAGTCGCCGATGTGGTTGTCGCAGGTACACCCGACGAGAAGTGGGGGCAAACAGTTACTGCGTGGGTTGTGTTGCGACCCGACACGAGAAGCCTTCGGCTCGAGGATCTAAGCAAGCACGTACGTTTGACTTTGCCAGATTATTGCGCACCCAAGAAGGTTTTCATAGTTGATGAAATACCGCGATCAAGTCTCGGCAAGGCTCTGATGAGTGAACTGGTTCAGTCAACTAATAAATTTAAGACCTTGCATGAGTGAGATAGACCGACACGATCACGAGCATTCTGAGCGATTGCCGAATTCATATTGGCGATTGTTTACATCTTCGACTATTTCAAACTTGGGCGACGGAATGGTTGTCGCCGCGGCTCCTTTACTAGCGATTTCTCTCACTGACGACTCTCGACTAATTGCGTCGATCAGTTTTGCTGCAATGCTGCCTTGGTTGATTCTTTCACTTCCGGCTGGCGTTTATCTAGATCGACATGACAGACAGAAAATTATGTTTCGCGCCAACTTGGTTCGCGGACTCATATTTGCCTTGATTGCGCTAGGTGCAGCAACAGGTTCAATAAACATCTACTTATTGATCATTGCCACTGCACTTGCTGGTGTATGCGAATTGTTTTTTGATATGAGTTCACAGGCAATTCTTCCTGCAATAGTCAAAACAGAGTCTCTAGAAGTTGCCAACAGCAGGCTCTACATCTCACAAATCATAAGTAACGGTTTTATTGGTCTTCCATTTGGCGCGTGGATTTTTGTCATCGCAATTGGTGCACCATTCGGAATCAACGCCATCGCCTTAATTTTGGCCGCATTATTGATTCAATCAATTCGAATCAACTCAGCACCAAAAGTTGAGAGTCCAACCAATTCGTTCGGCACCGACTTAAAACAGGGGCTTACTTGGCTTTGGAAGCATGACTTGTTAAGAACTCTGGCGATAATGCTCGGTATTGCCAACATGTGTGGAATGTTTGCTCAGGCTGTTTTTGTCAAGTTCGCACGTGACGAACTCGGGCTTGGAGCCCGCGGCTTTGGAATTTTGCTTGCTGCAATCTCGATCGGCTCGATTGTCGGTGGTCTTATTGGGCAGCGTGTTAGCAAAAAACTTGGCGCAACTGCGGCGATAATTCTGTCGTACATAGTTTTTGCGATTTCTGATGTCATCCCTGGCATCTTTCCACGAATTTGGGCAGTCGCACTTAGCGGCATTGTGATGGCTATCGCAGGCACTACCTGGAATGTGATCACGGTCAGCATGCGCCAACGATTAATACCAGCAGAACTATTCGGCAGAGTTAACAGCGTTTATCGATTCATCGGCACTGGTAGCACCGCTTTTGGTGCACTCATCGGCGGCCAAATTGCTTATTCGTTTGGTTTGCGTGCAACTTATCTCGCTTCAGGCATTGTGCTGTTGGTTGCCTTGATTACTTTGGGACCTGTTTTTTTGCGTGCAGCAAAAATTTACATCGTGCCAGAGCGAACCCCCGCGCCACCATCAATCACATAAGTTTCGCCAGTTATCCACGAAGCCAAATCAGAACAGAGAAACAACGCCAAGTTGGCGATGTCTTGTGGCTCACCAAGTCGCTTAGTGGGCAGTGCTGATGCAAGTTTGTCACCGACGTTCTCAATTAAAACCGACGCGAAAAGCGTCTTCACTAAACCTGGTGCGATACCGACCACACGCGTTTTACCCAACTCGCATGCCAATTGGCTCGTTAAATGAATAACAGCCGCTTTGGTCAAATTGTAAACACCCAGACCGTGCTCTGCGCGTAAACCACCAACTGATGCGATATTCAGAATCACGCCTGGATTGTTCTGCATCGATGCATTCCAAACTGCTTGACTCCAGAACAAAGGACCCTTCAAATTGACTTGAAAAGTTTTATCAAAGCGTGCCGAATCAACACCGAGAGTCTGGCCATAGTAAGGATTCGTCGCAGCATTATTGACCAAGATGTCGATCTTGCCGAAGCGCTTCATAGTTGCATCAACACATGCTTGGGCTTGATCTATCTCGCCTGCATTCGCGGCGAACACATCGGTTTCACCATCCATCTCTTTTGCGGCGGCCTGAAGCGCGTCGAGCTTGCGCGACGTCAGCATGACTTGCGCTCCCGCATCGACGAACGATTTAGCAATTGCTTTGCCGATACCTCGAGACGCACCAGTGACAATTGCGGTTTTACCGCGTAATGAAATCTCCATAAGGCGAGACTAATCGCTTATTTTTTTGATTGCGAAATTCGAATTACCTGAATTCGTCGACCATCAAGCTCTTCGACGCGAAACACTAACTCGTTGACTTTTACCGACTCGCCGATTTCAGGCACATGACCAAGTTCGCCGAAGACAAGACCACCGATTGTGTCGTAGTCATCAGTGCTTATTTCTGCTTCGAGTATCTCATTGAGTTTGTCAATTGTCGTTACCCCTGCGACAAGCAGGTCTCCGTTTGGCTGCCGTTGTACCGAAGTGTCATCTTCGTCATGTTCATCGCCGATTTCACCAACTAATTCTTCTAGGCAATCTTCGAGCGTCACAAGACCTGCGAGCAAGCCGTATTCATCGGCAACCATCGCCAAATGGAACTTTTCTTGCTGCATCTGGCGCATCAAGTCGGCGACTGGTTTCATCTCTGGAACTACCTCGACTGCGTGCAAGCTCGTTTTGATCGACTCAGTACCTTTACCTGAGCGTTCCGCGGCAATCAAATCTTTTGCGTATACGACACCTACAAGGTCATCTTGGTCGTCATCATCTGCGCGCAACACTGGCAAACGACTCAACTGATGTTCAACGATGATGTCAATCGCTTGAGAGATCGTCAAATCGTCATTGATAGTTACAACATCTGGACGTGGCACCATGATTTCACGAACAACGGTGTCTCCGAACTCAATAACTGACTCGATTAATTCACGTTCTTCATGCTCAATAACAGCATCTTGTGCCGCCGCTTCAACAATGCCCAAGAACTCTTGCTCGCTAATGAACGGACCAGCTGCAAGACCCTTGCCTCGCACAATGACATTTGTCAGTTTTATCAAGCCCTGCGAGATCATTCGTAGTGGATAAAAACTTGTAAGTGCATTAACTGGCACTGCAGTGAGTGTCGCGCCACGTACTGGGTGCACTAATCCATATGTCTTTGGCACAGCCTCGGCTAAAACGAAAAAGACTATGACGTTGAGTGTTACACCGACCGCCACGCCGGGTGCGCCGAACAATCGCCCCGAGACGATGCCGGTAAGTGTCGCCTGCACTGTCTGAAAGATATTTACTGTCAAGAGCAACGGGTTGACCCACTTTGTTGGGTCTTCGGCAAGTTTCAAAATGATCTTTGCTCGCTTGCCGTTTTGATCGAGAAGTGCTTGGGCTTTTTGCTTCGTAATTCGTGAAAGGCTCATTTCGGCAAGTGAAAGACCGGTAAGTGCGAACAGCAACATGACAATCGTAAACAGCATCCAAAAATCTGCTGCTGTAGGCGCGGCGGAAAAAATCATTCGTACACCTGGCTAAATGTTTCTGGCATCGGGCCACGCCAATGATGCAGTTCTAAAAGTTCGCGCTCACGAGATTGCATTTTCTTGGCGTCGCGTTCGTCTTCATGGTCATAACCCAAGACGTGCAGAACTCCGTGAGTTACCAAAAGAGCAAATTCGTCGTCGATATTGCCTGCATGTGTCGGCGATTGATTCTTCGCCACGCTCGGACAAACGACTACATCACCGAGCAAGATTGGTAAATCATTTAGATCAACGCTTACTTTGTCTGGACCTCGGGATAATGCACCTGGCCCCGGCGTTCGCATTGCCTCAACCGCGTCAAGAGGAAACGACAAAACATCAGTCGGCCCACTCTTGCCCATGTACTTTTCGTTGAGACCAGCGATTGCCGACTCAGGCACGAACATCAATGTCAATTCGGCTGCCCCACGAACACCTTCAGAGATCAATACGTTCTTGGCCAACTGATGCCAACGAGCAACGTCAACAGCAACATCAGTTTGTTCGTCAGCACAGAAGACCTCAATGTCGCCATCTCCACCGACTTTGCGAGGGCCGTTTCGCTTAATGTGCGGCTCAAGCACGATTGCTCACCGCACTCGAACCTTTCTGTTCGTATGCAGCAACGATGTCTGAAACTATTTTGTGTCGAACTATGTCGCTGACGCCGAGATGTACAAATGAAAGACCTTCAATGCCAGTGAGTATTTTTTCTAGACCGAACAGGCCACTGCGGTTATCGGGAATGTCAACTTGTGTCATATCGCCAGTGACCACAACTTTTGAGCCAAAACCAATACGAGTCAAAAACATTTTTATCTGTTCAGGTGTCGCATTTTGGGCTTCATCCAAAATAATGAAACTGTTGTTAAGCGTTCGTCCGCGCATATAAGCAAGAGGTGCAACTTCGACGACTTGTCTTTCAACTAGTTTTTGCGCACCTTCAGCGCCAACCATGTCGTGAAGCGCATCATAAAGAGGTCGAAGATAAGGATCTAGTTTGGCCATCAAGTCACCGGGCAGAAAACCGAGTCGCTCGCCCGCTTCAACTGCCGGCCGCGTAAGAATTATCCGTTGTACTTGCTTTGTTTGCAATGCGTGCACCGCCATCGCAATCGCTAGCCAACTCTTGCCCGTGCCAGCAGGACCAAGACCAAATGTGATCACATTTTCGCGAATCGCATCGACATAATGCTTCTGTCCAGATGTTTTGGGCCGCACGGGCTTGCCCTGATTGGCTCTCACTATGTCATGAGTCAAGACTGAACTCGGTCGCTCATGTAATCGCAGCATTTCTATGCTTCGCGCGACGACAACAGTGTTTAGATTTTCGCCACCTTGAAGCAACGAGGTCAGTTCTTCAAACAAACTGCCAACTGTGTCGGTCTCGGTACCGGAGATAGAAATTTCGTTGCCTCGAACACGAATCGTGGTGTTCGGAAACTCTGTTTCGATTAGTCGAAGGTGCGAATCTCTTTCACCCAGCAAACTTGACATTAAGTGTGACCCTGGCACAACAACCGTCACTGCGGCTACGGAAACACTCATCGCTGCTTTAAGACTATCGTGCGCCAAGCCTTAAAAATTTAAGGGTTTATCTCGGTGAATTAAGTATTTCTTACAAGTTCGTCAGGCGACGAGAGTTGATCAACTTCGGTAGTAGGCAACTTTGCAAAGTCGAGCGCGAAATAGCGTTGAGTAGATAGAGGCAACAGTTCGACATCGCCAACCAACTTGGCCATACGAAACAATAATTCCGCTGCCCCACCTTTTGCCGCTGGCTGATGCAACTCGGGAATATCAAAAACCAAAAGAGCACCATCGCGCGCCTCTGCGGTTAAAGCTTGGCGCGCGAGCATCACGTTCGCTCCTTTGGCATCTGCCGACGGATCAACAACAACCCACACGATGTAGTGAACCTGCCCTGCGCGATATCGATCAGGAAAATGCTTTTCAAAGTAGATCTCACTCAACCAACGAGTGGCGCGAACATCTGTTGATACAAGAGTCATCGCGACTGGCAACGAGTCACTCCAAACGACCCAAACCCGATTTGAGTCGCGAGAGATCTGCTCATTGAATTCGTCTTGATCGAGCATTTCGTGAGTTACTGTTGCCTCGGCGGTTGGCAAATAAGTCGTGCGGTAAAGACGCCAAAGTTTCTCGCGCAACGCCGGATCAACAACGTTGGAGTGACGAGTTACAAACATCGACGGGTACTTTCTCGGCGCACGACGCCGAACCTTGGACAAAACCCCGCCTCCCAAAAGTTTAGAACATCTGTAGTACCGTTTTCGTGATGTCAAAAGCCGTTTCTCGTGCGGCGTGGGCGATGACCGGTCTGGCCGTTATCGCCACCGGTCTGCATATTGCTGGTCTCTCGGCACTTTCGAGCGAGCTGATTTACATGATCTCAGCCGTTCAAGTTTTTGCGTGTGCAATCGTCGGAGTTGCAATCAACAAACCCGATCGACGCGTCTGGTCTGCCTTACTGTTGCTGATTGCGATTTTGATCGCCGCGCAGATTTTTGATAATCGCGATTCAAGTGTTGCCCTGACACAGGCGATCTCGGAATCTCTATTTTTGGGCGTCCAGTTGATTTTGGTTTTCGGATTGTTCGTCACCGTTCAACGAAGATTTGGACGCGATCCCGTGAATGTTGTTTTTGACTCGTTGATAATCGGGCTCGGCTCGTGGTTTTTGATTTGGGTCGTGTTTTTAAATCCGGCGCGAGAGATTTCACAAGACGTCGTCTCAGTCACTGCAATTCGCGGTGCGACTTTGGCATCAAGCGCGATAGTCATATTTCTGCTCGCAACTTTGTTGTTTGCTGACACCGAAAGAACGCCGGCAGTTTGGTTCGCTGGTAGCGCAATTGCTTGTTCATTGATTGGCGATCTTTTCTATGCGACTAATCAATCAGGCAGATATGAAGTCTCAGATCAATTCGCTAATGCGCCGTATATTGCAAGTTTGTTTTTAGTTTCTGCGACGATTTTGCACCCGAGTGTTGCAACCATGGCTTCACACTCGGCGCGACGACTCAAACAACCACTACTGGGTCGACTTGTACTGACAACGACATCTCTGGTTTTGCCCGTCGTAGTTTTGGCATTGACAAATCCAACAAATGATGTCGACCGAACAGTACGCGCGATCTCAATATTTGTTCTGGCTACGGCAGTTACATTGCGCGTAGTTCTAGCGGTGCGTGCGAACGCCGCTTTGCAGGCGCAACTAATCGATTCTGCACAAACTGATTCGCTTACCAACCTTCCGAATCGTGGTTTGATGATCGAACACGTCGCGGCGGCTTTAGAGGGAGCACGATTTAACGGCCTCTCGCCAACAGTTTTGTTTATCGACGTCGACAGATTTAAAAACATCAACGACAGTCTCGGCCACTCGGCTGGTGACGACGTGTTGGTATCGGTAGCTCAAAGATTGCGAGTGGCGCTACCCGATCGATGCATTGTCGGACGAATTTCAGGCGACGAGTTCGTCGTACTCGACGCCAAATCAAAAAATCAAAGCGACGCCGTATTGTTGGCCGACTTAGTGCTTGAAAGTTTTCACGAACCGCTGGCTTTGCGTCAGGGCGATGTTTTTGTTTCGGCAAGTATCGGTGTTGCAGTATTTGATCGCGAGATTTCAACGTCGGCAGACGACTTGCTGCGCAATGCAGACACTGCGATGTATCGCGCAAAAGATGCCGGGCGAAACTGCGTTGCAATTTTCGACAAGTCGATGCTTGAGCGGGTTAATCAACGCTTGGCCGTAGAGACCGCTCTTTACCGTGCGCTTGAGCGTCGCGAACTACGGCTCGTTCATCAGCCAATTATTGACATTGACCTTGGCGATGTAATCGGCTTTGAAGCGCTGATGCGATGGGACATGGAGGACGGTACGAATGTCTCGCCCGCCGAATTTATTCCCATCGCCGAAGAGACCGGCATCATCGTGCCTATTGGTGCGTGGGCGTTGCTTGAAGCACTCACCCACTTGCGCAGCTGGATAAATCAAGGCATCTGTCGTCGCGACGCCACGATGTCGGTGAATGTTTCGCCACGACAATTGCATGACCCAAATTTCGTTGCTGTTGTCAACGAAGCACTAATGCGTTCGCGTATGCCCGCAGATCAGTTGTGGCTTGAAGTAACCGAAGGCGTGATGATTACTCAACCTGAGCAGGCACTAGATACATTGCGCAGACTCTCAGATATCGGCGTGCGCGTAGCAATTGACGACTTCGGCACTGGTTATTCTTCGTTGTCATTTTTGCAGCGGTTTCCAATCCATCGATTGAAAATTGACAGAACTTTCATCAACGAGTTAGCAAACGACGCAAACGCGCGATCTCTCGTGCGAACGATTATCGCTATGGCAAATTCACTCGGGCTCGATGTCGTTGCCGAAGGTGTCGAAACCGTAGAGCAACTTCACGCACTTGGTGACTTGCGATGTAGCAAAGCTCAGGGCTATTTAATTAGTCATCCAGTGACACCAGAAACGATGGCCAGCACCGTTGCAGGTCTCGACAAAATTGGCAAATGGCCACGGTTGCGACCGCTTAAGTAAATTCGTCGCGTCACCACACACATCACCGAATGAGGCAGAATAGAGCCATGAGCGCACAACATTTGCCGAAAGATCTTGCACTTGAGTCAGCCGAGTTTCGAGTTCGTCAAGCTGGCGAATGGCTTGGTCTCGAAGACGGATTAATCGAAACGATCATCGCGCCGCGACGAGTGCTCGAAGTTTCGATTCCGTTTAGGCATGATGACGGTACGCGAGACCACCTTGTCGGATGGCGTGTTCACCACAACACCACTCGTGGTCCGGCCAAAGGTGGAATTCGTTATCATCCAGGCGTCACACGCGACGAAGTTGTTGCGCTCGCAATCGGCATGTCGCTAAAGACTGCAATAATGAATCTGCCACTTGGCGGCGCAAAGGGCGGCATCGCAGTTGACCCAAAGACTTTGACAGTGCGCGAACTCGAAAAAGTTACGCGACGTTATGTTTCAGAATTGATCCCGTTTCTTGGCCCCGACAAAGATGTTCCAGCACCTGATGTCGGCACAAATGCCCAAGTGATGGCGTGGGTTCTTGATCAATATTCGGCAAGTGTCGGACACATCGTGCCCGGTGTTGTAACTGGCAAGCCAATTGAACTTGGTGGTTCACTCGGTCGTGAATCGGCAACAGGTCGTGGCGCAGTTGAAGCTGCGGCGTTGGCGGGCCGAGAAATGGGTCTCGCTCTTGAGGGAGCGAGAATTGCGATTCAAGGTTATGGACAAGTTGGCGCCTGGGCGGCAAGACTCGCGCAGGCTCGCGGCGCAAAGATTGTCGCTGTTGCTGATGTCGGTGGTGCAATTCACAATGCCAACGGGCTCGACATTGCGATGATCGATCGCAAGATGCGCGAAGGTGCAAAAAGCGTGACCGAAACAGGCGCTGGCGAAGTTATCGGCAAAGGTATTGATGGCTCAGCAAATATTTTTTCAGTCGATTGCGACATTTTGATGCCATGCGCTCTTGGCGATGCTGTTGATGAACATACTGCTTCGCAGATCAAAGCGAAACTGATAGTCGAAGGCGCAAACGGACCGCTGACACCAAAAGCGGACGAAGTTCTCACCGATCGTGGAATCATCGTCATGCCCGATGTTTATGCAAATGCGGGCGGTGTGACTTGCAGTTACCTCGAGCAATGCCAGAACTTTGCTCACCTTAGTTGGGACGAAGATGAAGTGAACGAAAAAGTAATCTCGCTGATGCAATCAGCTTTTAAACGGTTGCACTCATTCTCAGTTGAACAGAAGTTGCCATATCGGTTGGCAGCATCTGTGCTCGGCATCAAAACAATCGCTGACTCGCATCGCATGCGCGGACTGCATCCGTAAAAATTAACTAGCCTGAGAATTGTGAATAAATCGGGCGATGCAGTTGCAGAGTTCGGTTTTTACCCGTTTGCAGATGTGGCATGGGCTTACGACAAACTTTGGAGCGCTACTGCAAGTCGATGCTCTTGGCTACCTCGCGAACTAACACGCACTAGCGACCCGACAAAACTTTGGCAGAG
>Ga0255196_1000007_pt1 | contig 205844 bp, 209 predicted proteins | sample Miss_Law_RepA_8h_FD_183637 | JGI IMG/M metagenome (GOLD analysis project Ga0255196, IMG submission 183637) | Freshwater microbial communities from Mississippi River, Louisiana, United States - Miss_Law_RepA_8h | ecosystem: Environmental > Aquatic > Freshwater > River | place: USA: Louisiana... | reverse complement strand
GAAGCCCGACAAAAACGCCACCCGAAGGTGGCGTTTTCGCTTTGGCGCTGTGCCAGATCAGGCGACTTTGGCAGCGTCCGGGTTGCGCAGGCGGATGTGCAACTCACGCAGCTGCTTTTCATCGACCGGGCTTGGGGCCTGCGTGAGCAGACACTGGGCACGCTGGGTCTTGGGGAAGGCAATCACGTCGCGGATGGATTCGGCCTTGGTCATCAATGTGATCAGGCGGTCCAGGCCGAAGGCCAGACCACCGTGCGGTGGCGCACCGTATTGCAGGGCGTCCAGCAGGAAACCGAATTTTTGCTGCGCGTCTTCAGCATTGATCTTGAGGGCCGAGAACACCTTGCTCTGCACTTCGGCGCGGTGGATACGCACCGAACCGCCGCCCAGCTCCCAACCGTTGAGCACCATGTCGTAGGCCTTGGCGATGCAGCGGCCCGGGTCGGTGTCCATGTAGTCTTCGTGACCGTCCTTGGGCGCGGTAAAGGGGTGATGCACCGCGTTCCAGCGGCCCTCGTCCTCGTCGAGCTCGAACATGGGGAAGTCCACCACCCACAGCGGGGCCCAACGGTCTTCGAACAGACCCGCCTTTTTGGCGAAGTCGCTGTGACCGATCTTCAGGCGCAGTGCGCCGATGGCGTCATTCACCACCTTGGCCTTGTCGGCACCGAAGAACAGGATGTCGCCGTTCTGTGCGCCGGTGCGCTTAAGAATCTCGGCAATCGCGGCGTCGTGGATGTTCTTGACGATGGGCGACTGCAAGCCATCACGGCCTGCGGCCACGTCGTTGACCTTGATCCAGGCCAGGCCCTTGGCGCCGTAGATCTTGACGAATTCGGTGTAGCCGTCGATCTCGCCACGGCTCATCTCGCTGCCACCCGGCACGCGCAGGGCCACTACGCGACCACCCTTGGTGGTGGCGGGGGTGCTGAAGACTTTGAAATCCACGTCCTTCATGACTTCGGTCAGCTCGGTGAATTCGAGTTTGACACGCAGGTCCGGCTTGTCGGAGCCAAAGCGGAACATGGCCTCGCTGTAAGGCATGATGGGGAACTCGCCCAAGTCGATGTTCATTGTCTTTTGGAAGACATGCTTGATCATGCCCTGGAACATCGCGCGGATGTCCTCTTCGGTCAGGAACGATGTTTCGATATCGATCTGGGTGAATTCAGGCTGGCGGTCGGCGCGCAGGTCTTCGTCACGGAAGCACTTGGTGATCTGGTAGTAGCGGTCGTAGCCGGCCACCATCAGCAGCTGCTTGAAGAGCTGGGGCGACTGCGGCAGCGCAAAGAACTGGCCATCGTGCACGCGGCTGGGCACCAGGTAGTCACGTGCGCCTTCGGGCGTGCTCTTGGTCAGCATCGGGGTTTCGATGTCGATGAAACCGTTTTCATCGAGGTATTTGCGCACTTCCATTGCCACCTTGTAGCGCAGCATCAGGTTGTTTTGCATGTACGGGCGGCGCAGGTCCAGCACACGGTGTGTCAGGCGGGTGGTCTCCGACAGGTTGTCGTCGTCCAGCAGGAAAGGCGGCGTCACGGAGGGGTTGAGCACGGTGAGCTCGTGGCACAGGATTTCGATCTTGCCGCTCTTGAGGCTGTCGTTGGTCGTGCCTTCGGGGCGGGCGCGCACCAGCCCCTTCATCTGCACACAGAACTCATTGCGCAGGCCTTCGGCGACCTTGAACATTTCTGGGCGGTCGGGATCGCAAACAACCTGCACGTAGCCTTCGCGGTCGCGCAGGTCCACAAAGATCACGCCACCATGATCGCGGCGACGGTTGACCCAACCGCACAGCGTGACGGTTTGCCCCAACTGGGCTTCGGTCACCAGACCACAATAGCTAGAACGCATGGAAGACATTTTTTTCTCTCTCTGGAAGGCGTGCCGGGCACGCCAGGGTTAATTCGAAGTGCGGTTTTTGAGGGCCGGATTGGCTGGTCCGCCAGGCACCACCACGCCCATGGAGATGATGTACTTGAGAGCATCGTCCACCGACATGTCCAGCTCGATCACGTGGCTGCGCGGCAGCATGATGAAAAAGCCCGACGTAGGGTTGGGGGTGGTGGGAATGAAGGCGCTGACATAGTCACCGTCGAGCTTGCTGGCGACCTCGCCCCCGGGCTTGCCCGTCAGGAAGGCCATGGCCCAGGCTTCGTTGTGGGGGTAGCGAATCAACAACGCTTTGGAAAACGCATTGCCGCTGCCCGAGAACAAAGTGTCCGAGACCTGTTTGACACTGGTGTAGATGCCACGAACCACCGGGATGCGGTTCATCAGACGGTCCCACTGGCGCACGGCCCACTGACCAAAAATATTGGTCACAAACACACCCGTCATCAGGATGACGATGACCACCACCAACACGCCAAGGCCTGGCGCGTTGGCGATTTGCGCCACCAGGGCTTGCCCCGGGAACACCGCATTGGAGGCCGACAGGACATTGCGGAAAATGCCGTCGAGCAAACCATAAAGCCAGGTGATCACCCAGACCGTCACGGCCATAGGCAGCCACACCAGCAAGCCGGTAATGAAGTATTGGCGCAAATGACGGCTCATGAAAATCGATCAGGAAGAAGAGGGATGGCAGGCGCAGCTGCCGCCGCAGCCTGCGGCCGGGGCGGCATCGGCGGTAGAAGCGCTGCTTTCGGCCGACGCTGTCGCACCGGCTGCCGCCGCACCTGTGGCCGCCGCAGAGGTTCCCCCCGAGCCGCCACGGAAATCGGTCACATACCAGCCAGAGCCCTTGAGCTGGAAACCAGCAGCCGTGATCTGTTTGCTGAACGTGGCTTTGCCACAGGCCGGACACTCGGTGAGCGGCGCATCTGAAATCTTTTGCAGTACGTCCTTGGCGTGACCGCAGGACTCACACTTGTAGGCGTAGATGGGCATGGTGACTTTTGCGTCAAAGGGTTGCAAAGCTGTCCATTGTAATTGCTTGTACCCTTGAAAACAGGGCTTCTTATACAATCGCGCCTTGTGCGACCTTGGACGCCACTTTCATTTCCTTTCGACCTCTGGAGAGAACCCTGATGAGCAAGCGCCTGACCCTCCTGGCTGTATGCGCCTTGGCCCTGGCGGCCTGCGGCAAAAAAGAAGCCGAAGCCCCAAAACAGCCTGCTGCACAGGCTGTAGTGGCCAACACGGAAGAAAAAGTCCTCAACGTCTACAACTGGCCAGACTACATTGCCCAGGACATGATTGCCAACTTCGAAAAGGAAACCGGCATCAAGGTCAACTATCAAACCTTCGAAAACAACGAAGCCCTGCAAGCGAAACTGATCGCTGGCAACTCCGGTTACGACATCGTGGTACCTGGCGCGGTTTTTGCCAAATCACAAATCGAGGCTGGCCTTCTGCAAAAACTGGACAAGGCGCAGATCCCCAACCTGTCGAATCTGGACCCGGCAATCATGGCCAAGCTCGACAAGGTCGATCCGGGCAACGAACACATCATCCCCTGGGCCTGGAGCTTCACGACAGTCGGCATCAACAAAGGCAAGGTGGCCAAGGCCTTGGGTAACACCCCCATGCCCGACAACGCCTGGGACCTGGTCTTCAACCCCACCTACACCAGCAAGCTCAAGTCCTGCGGTATTGCTTACCTGGACTCCCCCACCGAAGTGCTGCCACCTGCCCTTCACTACATTGGCAAGGATGCCTACTCTGCTGACGTAGCCGACCACAAGGCTGCAGGCGAGATGCTGGCCAAGGTTCGCAAGGACATTCGCCTGTTCTCCAGCACCATGATTGACGACCTGGCTGGCGGCAAGGCCTGCGTCGCCCTGGGTTGGGCGGGTGACATCAATATGGCTGCAGCTCGCGCTGTCGAAAACAAGAGCGGCCAGGAAATCCAGGCCCTCCTGCCCAAGACCGGCGGCCTGCTGTTCTTCGACAACCTGGCTGTCCCCAAGGACGCCAAGCACCCGAACAACGCCATGGCGTTCATCAACTACTTCCTCAAGCCTGAGGTATCGGCAGGGCTGACCAATGAGGTCAACTATGCCACCGCCAACAAGGCGAGCGTGTCGCATGTCACCCCGGAAGTTGCCAAAAATCCGGCCGTTTTCCTGGATGAAGCAGCGCTCAAGGTGGCCGTGTCTCCTTCGAGTCTGTCCAACACGACCCGCGAGTCCATGACTGCGGTCTATACGGCGTTCAAGAAGGGCAAGTAAGCCTGGCGCTCACCGCCCTGCCACCAAAGGCTGTGCACCGTGTGCACGGCCTTTTGTTTTACGGACATCCATCGACATGAGCACTTCCTCTTCCGCGTCACAAGGTTTTTTGCGCATTGAAGGCCTGAGCAAACGCTTTGACAGCGTACTGGCTGTTGACAACGTGAGCCTGGAGATCCCCAAGGGGGAGATTTTCGCCTTGCTCGGCAGCTCAGGATGCGGCAAATCCACCTTGCTGCGGATGCTCGCAGGCTTCGAAAAGCCCACAAAAGGCCGGATCCATCTGGGCGCACAGGACATCACGGACCTGCCGGCCTATGAACGTCCCATCAACATGATGTTCCAGTCGTATGCGCTGTTCCCGCACCTGAGCGTTTGGGACAACATCGCCTTTGGCCTCAAGCGCATGGGCATGCCCAAAGACATGTTGGCCGAGCGTGTGGACAAAATGCTCGACCTCGTGCAGCTGCGGACCTTCGCTTCGCGCAAACCCGCACAACTGTCGGGCGGCCAGCAGCAGCGAGTCGCTCTGGCCCGCAGCCTGGCACGCAACCCGCAAATGTTGCTGCTCGACGAACCGCTCGGCGCGCTGGACAAGAAACTGCGTGAGCAGACCCAGTTCGAGCTGGTCAACATCATCGAATCGGTAGGCGTGACCTGCGTGATGGTGACGCACGACCAGGAAGAAGCCATGACCATGGCCTCGCGTATCGCGGTCATGAGCCAGGGGCGCATTTTGCAGCTGGGCACACCCACTGAAATTTACGAAACACCCAATTGCCGTTTTGTGGCGGACTTCATTGGCAACGTCAATTTACTTGAAGGTACCTTGACCACCGACGAAGTCGGTTGCAGCGAAATCAGCACCGCACAAGGGGTGGTGCGCATCGGGCACGGCATTTCCGGGCAGCTGGGCATGCACCTGGCCGCAGGCATACGCCCGGAAAAAATCAGTATCTCCCTGAGCGCCCCGGCGCAAAGCCACAACGTGGTGCAAGGTGTGGTCAAAGAAATCGCCTACATGGGCAGCTACAGCACTTTTGTGGTGGCTCTGCCTGACGGCTATATCCTGCGGGCCACACAGGCCAACCGCAGCCGCAATCACGAGGATGACCTCAGCTGGGGACAGCAAGTGCATTGCTGGTGGGATCAGGATGCTGTGGTGGTGTTGCAATCATGAGCGCGCTCAGTCGTCTGTGGCCTCAATGGCTGCGGCCCGGTCAGCGCTGGGTGATTGGTGTGCCCTACCTGTGGCTGTTGTTTTTCTTTGCCGTGCCATTTGCCATCTTGCTGCGCATCAGCGTCACAGACATGGGCGAGCAACTCGACCCTTTTGCGGCCATCCTGCATGACCATGACGGCCGCTGGCGCCTGATCCTCAAGCTCAGCAACTATTTCTCCCTTTTCCAGGATGATGAAGGCATCCTGGGCAGCACCCTCTATACCGAGGCGTACTGGTTGTCCATTCGCTATGCATTCTGGACCACAGTGCTGTGCCTGTTGCTGGGCTATCCGTTTGCCTACTTCATGTCCAAGGCACCAGAACAACGCCGTCCGCTCCTGCTGTTGATGGTCATGCTGCCCTTCTGGACATCGTTTTTGCTGCGCGTGTATGCCTGGAAAGGCATCCTGGCCGACCAGGGCATCATCAACAATGCTTTGATGGCACTGGGTGTGATCCATGAGCCCATCCAGATGCTCTATACCGACGTGTCCATGCTGGTGGGCATGACGTATGTGTATCTGCCCTTCATGGTGCTGCCGCTGTACGCTACGCTGATCAAGATCGATCAACGACTGATTGAAGCCGCCTACGACCTCGGCACGACGCCCTGGAAAGCCTTCTGGCTGATCACCGTTCCCTTGAGCAAGGCAGGCATCGTCGCGGGATCCATGCTGGTGTTCATACCCTGCCTGGGAGAGTTCGTGATCCCGTCCCTGCTCGGTGGCGCAGAAAACATCATGATCGGACGCGTGGTCTGGGATGAAATGTTCAGCAGCAACAACTGGCCGCGCGCCAGCGCGCTGGCCATCTTGATGATCGTGCTGGTGGTCTTGCCTTTGGCCTGGTACAACCACCGCGTCGCACGCCAGGCCCAGGCGGAGAGTTTGCAATGAACTGGCTGCAAAAACACATTGGCAGATTGTGGATGTTTGGCATCTACGCTTTTCTGTATGCGCCTTTGCTGTTCCTGGTGGTGTTCTCGTTCAACAGTACTCGCCAGGACAGTGTCTTCACAGGGTTTTCCTTGCGCTGGTACGAAGCACTGGCACGAGACTCACGAATCGCCGAGGGCTTTTTTCTGTCCCTGAAGGTAGCGCTCATCAGCGCAAGCATGGCCGTTGTGCTGGGCACCTTTGCGGCGTATGTGCTGATCCGGCATCCGCGGTTTCGGGGGCGTGGACTGTTCGCAGGCATGGTCAACGCGCCCTTGGTCATGCCCGAAGTGATCATCGGCTTGTCCTTGCTCTTGCTGTTTGTCAGCGTGCAGCGCATGATGGGCTGGCCTGAGCGGGGAACGCTGACAGTCGTTTTGGGTCACGCCCTTTTAGGCATGGCTTACGCCACGGTGGTGATTCAGGCTCGACTCAAGGAAATGGACAAATCACTTGAAGAAGCGGCCATGGATCTGGGCTGTCGCCCGGGACAGGTGTTTTTTCTGGTGACACTGCCCAATATCTCACAGTCCCTTCTGGCGGCGTGGCTGCTGACTTTCACCTTGTCGTTTGACGACGTGGTGGTTTCCGAATTCCTCTCCGGCCCCGGCGTGACCACGTTGCCGCAAGTGATATTCAGTTACGCCCGTCGTGGCGTGAACCCGTCCATTTATGCGGCAGCGACTTTGTTGATGGCCACAGTCACGATCGCTGTAGTGATCTTTGGCATTTACACCGCTCGTCAAGCACGCCGCAAAACCTAGAGCAGCCAGAGTGAACCCGCCTGCCCCCTGATTGGCGTGCTCAGTGAAACACCGCCAACAGGGCTACCAGAGTTCCCGCCACAAAACCGAGCAAAGCCCAACCCAAGGCCCGCTGGTTTTGACGCACCTTGCGCTGCTCTTCAATCAGTTGCACCAACAGCTGCCTGTCGTCCTGTGCAGGCCGTTGCAGATAGTCATGCATCAAGCGTGGAAGCATGGGCAGAATCTTGGCGTACATCGGCGCCTGATCGCGTAACTGCTGCAAAAAGCGCTTGGGACCAATTTGCTCGTTCATCCAGCTTTCAAGGAAAGGCTTTGCGGTACTCCACAAATCCAGATCCGGGTCCAACTGGCGACCCAGCCCCTCAATGTTGAGCAAGGTTTTTTGCAGCAACACCAGTTGCGGCTGGATTTCCACATTGAATCGGCGTGAAGCCTGAAACAAGCGCATCAGCACCATGCCCAGGGAAATTTCTTTCAGCGGGCGATCAAAGTAAGGTTCACACACAGCCCGTACAGCCGCTTCAAGCTCGTCCACACGCGTTTGGGGCGGCACCCAGCCCGACTCAATATGCAGCTGCGCCACCCGCTTGTAGTCCCGGCGGAAAAAGGCCGTAAAGTTTTGCGCCAGGTACTCTTTGTCGTGTTCAGTGAGCGTGCCCACAATGCCGAAGTCCAGCGAGATGTAGCGCCCGAAGGTGGCCTCATCCAGACTCACCTGGATGTTCCCGGGATGCATGTCCGCATGGAAAAAGCCATCGCGAAACACTTGCGTGAAAAAGATGGTGACGCCATCACGAGCCAGTTTGGGGATATCCACTCCCGCATCCCGTAAGCGCTGCACCTGGCTGATGGGCACGCCCTTCATTCGCTCCATCACGATCACTTCGCCGTGACAGCAATCCCAGAACATTTCCGGCACCATGACCAGATTGAGTCCTTCCATGTTCCGCCTCAGTTGCGCAGCGTTGGAGGCTTCGCGCACCAGATCCAGCTCGTCATGAAGGTATTTGTCAAACTCGGCCACCACCTCACGTGGCTTGAGGCGACGTCCGTCCACGCTCAGACGCTCCACCCACACCGCCATGGTGCGCAGCAAGGCAAGGTCTTTCTCAATCACCGGCAGCATGCCCGGACGCAGCACCTTCACAGCGACATCACGAATACCACCGGCTTTATCGCGCAAAGTGGCAAAGTGCACCTGTGCAATGGAAGCGCTGGCCACCGGTTTCAGATCGAAAGACTCGAAAACAGAATTCACCGGTTTTTGAAAGGCACGCTCAATGGTCGCCACTGCGACCGCAGAATCAAAAGGTGGCACACGGTCCTGCAACTTGGCCAACTCATCTGCGAGATCAGGCGGCAACAAGTCCCGACGGGTAGACAGCACCTGACCGAACTTGACAAAAATCGGTCCCAGCCGCTCCAGGGCTTCGCGCAAGCGCTGTGCACGCGGCGTGCTCACATCACGCCCCACAGAAATCACTCGTGCCAGACCTCGCAACCAAGGGTGGGCAAAACTGTTGAGCAACAATTCATCGAGTCCATAACGGAACACGATGAAGGCGATGAACAAGCCCCTGCGCAAGCGCCCCATCTCAAGCCCCTTGCTGCGCAGCGTTGGCTGGCATGCTGCGGTTCTGCACAAACTGCTTGACCGCAGTGACCAACTGGCGACTGACCTGACTGATCAGGTGCGCGGGTGCATCACCCAGCAAGCGCGACAAGTCCTCCTGAACGTCCCAACGGACGTTGTCAATCAACCAATTGATTTCAGCAGCCAGCTGTACATCACCTTCGATACGTACCCGGGGTTTGTTCCCCTGCATCACGGTAGAGGCCAAGGTGGTGATGGATTCATCGAGCACCGACAGGCGAAGATCAAAGCCCTCAAACGATGTGCGCTCCAGCAAACCGGCGGCGCTGGGCTGCAATTGCAAGGTATTGCCACGCCAGACCATTTCGATGCGTTGCCCTTTTTGTCGAGCCAGGCGCGCCGTGGCCAGTGGCTCGTTGGCCAATACATGGTTGAGCAGCAGCATCATGCGATTGAGCAGCTCGTCTTTGACCCAGGCGGGCGGCTGAAAAGTATCCAGCGCCTGAGGTACTGCTTCGGATAGCCAAGAAAAAGGGGACTGTGTTGCCATAGTCCCCGATTATTCACGAAAGCGCAGCATGGCTGCGCCCTGGTGCTTTATTGCAAAGCCTGAACGCCAGCCACCAGCCAACCCGAGCCACCCTGCTTAGGCTTGCTCATGTTCCAGACCTCGCGGAAAGGCGTAGGAGCAGCCGTGGGCTCTTCGCGAATCACACCATTGAATTCCACACTGGCCAGATATTGACCATCGAGCTCTTCAATGCCCAACAACTGCGCATCCAGCGTCAGGACTTCGGTCTTGTTGACCTGGCCGGAAACATGAGATTCGCGCTCAGCAAGCTGGCTGCGAATTTCGCTGACCATGGCGTCGGTCATCATCGAGCGCAGGGTACTGATGTCTGAACGATCCCAAGCGTCCTGCAAGGTGATGAAGTTGCGCTTGGCTGCGCTTACAAATCCAGCAGTGTCGAAGTCTGCCGGAATGCCCCAGCCTTGCGGGCCAGCCAAGGCTGAACCAATCATGGAGCCACTGGCGTCAAACGCAGCAGGCTGGCTCTCCCAGGGGCGCGCCGAAGCGTCATTGCCCACTTTTTCCGGGTTGTACTGCTTGAACGATGCAGGTTGCTCAGCGCTGGCACCGGCCCCCTGATAGGCCATACGCGGGGTTGTTGCGCGGCGACGCATGATCATGCCAATCACAGCCATGGCCGCCATGGCCAAAAGCATCACCATCAACACGTTGCCAAAGGCCTCGCCAAAACCCAACGAGTGGGCCAGCCAAGCCAGGCCCAAACCGGCAGCCAAACCACCGAGCATGGCGCCCCAAGGCTTTTTGGGAGCTGCAGCAGCAGGCGCTTGCGTTGGCTTGCTAGCGGCAGGCGCAGCCTGTTGCGTAGGCGCAACAGGCGCTTGAGGCCGGGCGGCCTCGCGCTGGGTCACATGGTTGGATTGCTGTCCCACAGAGCGACCACCACCCAGGCGGCGCGCAGCTTCGGCGTTCAGGCTGCTCAAGGCCATGGCCACAGCCATCATGACAGGTAAATACTTTTTCACACGGTCTCCAATAGGTCGTTGGCAGCGACGCTTTTCAATTCAACATTTGATGCCTACGTGCAAGGCTACCACTCCTGCCGTCAAATTGTGAAAATCCACATGGCCAAATCCGGCTTGTTTCATGAGGGCTTTCAGCTCCTCCTGCCCGGGATGCATGCGAATGGACTCAGCCAAGTAGCGGTAACTGTCGGCATCACCGGCCACCAGCTGGCCCATTTTGGGCAGGATGTTGAAGCTGTACCAGTCGTAGACTTTTTCCAGCGGCTTGGCGACTTTGGAAAACTCCAGCACGAGTAACTTGCCGCCGGGCTTGAGTACACGGCACATCTCGGCCAGAGCGACATCCTTGTGCGTCATGTTGCGCAGGCCAAAAGCCACGCTGACCAGGTTGAAGTGCCCGTCAGGGAAAGGCAGCTTCTCGGCATCACACACCAGTGTGGGCAGGGCCAGCCCGTGGTCGAGCAGGCGGTCGCGCCCTGTGCTGAGCATGGCTTCGTTGATGTCGGTGTGCACCACGCGGCCTGTGGGGCCAACTTTCCTGGCAAAGGCCATGGACAAGTCACCGGTGCCGCCAGCAATATCGAGCACCTGATCACCCGGTTGAAGGTTGGCAACCTGCACGGTGTACGCCTTCCACAAGCGGTGCATGCCCACGGACATGACGTCGTTCATGACGTCGTATTTGGAGGCGACGGAGTCGAACACGCCACGCACATGACGCGCTTTGTCTTTTTCGTCGACTGTCTTGAATCCAAAATGGGTGCTACTCATCACAAAACCTTCAATGGTGGTGGCCGCAGCTGCTGCCGGCTTTCTCGGGCATGGGGTCATCGCGCAGCACACCTGCGGCATGCAGACGCTTGTCATAGTCGACCCAGAGTTCGTCTTGCTGCAACCCCAAAAAGTACAGGTACTCCCAGGTGAACAATCCCGTGTCATGCCCGTCAGAGAAGGTGGGTTTGACAGCGTAGTTGCCCACCTGTTCAATGTCGACCACGGTCACATCGCGCTTGCCGGTTTGCAGGGTTTCCTGTCCCGGACCATGCCCCTGCACCTCCGCGGAGGGCGAATACACCCGCATCAGCTCAAACGGAATACGGAAGGTCTTGCCATCCGAGAACCCCACTTCGAGCACGCGCGAAGCACTGTGCACCGTCAGCGCAACTGGCGTAGGGGTGTCCTTGTTCAATCCAGCCATAGTCCCTCCGATCAGACCAGTACGCGCTCAATGCCGCCGGCATTGGCCTGATCGACATACTCGGGCATCCAGTTCTCGCCCAGGATCTTGCGGGCCATCTCGACCACGATGTAATCGGCTTCGAGCAGGCCGTTGTTCAGATCATTGCCGTAACGCGACAAGCCTTGCAGGCAGCTGGGGCAGCTGGTCAGGATCTTGAGGTCGCCCTGCTCACCCGTGCTGGCGCGCAGCTGGCCTTCGGCCTTGCGGATTTCCTCTTCCTTGCGGAAACGCACCTGCGTCGACACATCCGGGCGCGTGACGCCAAGCGTGCCCGATTCGCCACAGCAGCGCTCGCTTTTGACCACTTGTGATCCCACCAAAGCCTTGACCGTTTTCATCGGGTCTTGCTGCTTCATGGGCGAGTGGCAAGGGTCGTGGTACAGATAACCCGCCGCCTGTTCGGGCGTCAAGGTGATGCCTTTTTCCAGCAGGTACTCGTGGATGTCGACGATGCGGCAACCGGGGAAAATCTCTTCAAACTTGTAGCCCTGCAACTGGTCGTAGCAGGTGCCACAGCTCACCACCACGGTCTTGATGTCCAGGTAGTTGAGCGTATTGGCCACACGGTGGAAGAGCACCCGGTTGTCGGTGATCATCTTCTCGGCCTTGTCGAACTGGCCTGAGCCGCGTTGTGGGTAACCACAGCACAAATAGCCAGGTGGCAACACGGTTTGCACCCCTGCATGCCAGAGCATGGCTTGCGTAGCCAGGCCGACCTGGCTGAACAAGCGCTCGGAGCCACAGCCTGGGAAGTAGAACACCGCTTCGCTATCCGAGGTGGTCACCTGTGGATTGCGGATGATGGGCACGTAATCGCGGTCTTCGATGTCCAGCAGGGCGCGTGCGGTCTTCTTGGGCAGGTTACCGGGCATCTTCTTGTTGACGAAGTGGATCACCTGCTCTTTGATGGGCGCAGGCCCCACCGTCGCAGGCGGCGCACAGGTCTGTTTACGTGCCGCCAGCGTGAACAGATCAGCTGCCCAGCGCTGCGCTTTCATGCCCACATTCACCATCAAGGAACGAGCCAGCTTGATGGTCTCAGGGTTGGTGGCGTTGAGCATGAACATCGCCGCAGCGTTACCCGGACGGAAGCTCTTCTTGCCCATCTTGCGCAGCAGGTTGCGCATGTTCATCGTCACGTCGCCAAAGTCGATCTTGACCGGGCACGGCGACAGGCACTTGTGGCAGACGGTGCAGTGGTCGGCCACATCTTCAAATTCCTGCCAATGCTTGACCGAGATACCGCGACGCGTTTGCTCTTCATAGAGGAACGCTTCGACCAAGAGGGACGTGGCCAGGATCTTGTTGCGCGGGCTGTACAGCAGGTTGGCACGCGGCACGTGCGTGGAGCATTGCGGCTTGCACTTGCCGCAGCGCAGGCAGTCCTTGACGCTGGCGGCGATATCACCAATGTCCGACTGCTGCATGATCAGCGACTCATGACCCATGAGGCCGAAGCTGGGCGTATAGGCGTGCGTGAGGTCGGCGGCGTGCACATCGTCGCCGAGCTGGCGCAGAGCCTCGCCGCGCAACAGCTTGCCCTTGTTGAAGCGACCCTCGGGGTCCACTTTGGCTTTATAGGCGGTGAAGTTGGCCAGCTCGTCATCACTCAGGAATTCGAGCTTCGTGATGCCAATGCCGTGCTCACCTGAAATCACACCATCCAGGCTTCGCGCAAGCACCATGATGCGGGCCACCGCCTCGTGGGCGGTCTGCAGCATCTCGTAGTTATCAGAGTTGACCGGGATGTTGGTGTGAACATTACCATCGCCCGCATGCATATGCAGTGCCACCCACACGCGACCCTTGAGGACCTGTTTGTGGATCGCATTGCAAGCCTCCAGAATCGGCGCAAAAGCTGCACCCGAGAAGATATTTTGCAAAGGCTGCCGAATCTGTGTCTTCCAGCTGGCACGAAGCGTGTGGTCCTGCAACTGAGGAAACAGCGGGTCCACACGGTCCAGCCAGCCTTGCCAAAGGTCTCGCACATCGCGCACCACGCCCAGCGCCTGGCTCACACGGTCTTCCAGCAGTTCGGCAGGTGCAATGCCATCGGTCTCGTCGGACTTGCCCAGCGGCAAGTTGCCTTTGGCCAGAAAAGACTCCAGCTCTGCGCAAAGCTTCAGCTTGTTGCGCAGGCTCAGTTCGATGTTGATGCGCTCGATGCCATCGGTGTACTCGGCCATGCGCGGCAGCGGGATCACCACGTCCTCGTTGACCTTGAAAGCGTTGGTGTGGCGGCTGATCGCCGCCGTCTTCTTGCGGTCGGCCCAGAATTTCTTGCGGGCATCGGCGCTGATGGCGATGAAGCCCTCGCCGCTGCGCGAATTGGCAATGCGCACCACTTCAGAGGTCGCCTTGGCTACATCGTCGGCGTTGTCACCAGCGATGTCACCAATGAGCACCATCTTGGGGAAACCGCCGCGTTTGCTCTTGGTGCTGTAACCCACAGCGCGCAGGTAGCGGTCGTCCAGATGCTCCAGGCCCGCCAGCACAGTGCCGGTGCGCTTTTGCTCGGCAAACATGAAGTCCTTGATCTCGACGATGCTCGGAACCGCGTTGCGGGCATGGCCAAAGAACTCCAGGCACACCGTGCGGGTGTGCTCGGGCATGCGGTGCACCACCCAGCGCGCGCTGGTGATCAGACCGTCACAACCTTCTTTTTGTACGCCGGGCAAGCCCGACAAAAACTTGTCGGTCACATCCTTGCCCAGACCTTCCTTGCGGAAAGTAGCGCCAGGAATCGCCAGGGTTTCGGTGCGTAATGGCGTTTTGCCGTCAGCCTTGAAATAGCGCAGCTCGAACGTCGCCACCTCGGCATCGTGGATCTTGCCCAGGTTGTGGTCCATGCGCACCACGTCCAGCCATTCGGCGTTGGGCGTGACCATGCGCCAGCTGGCCAGGTTGTCAAGCGCCGTACCCCACAGCACGGCCTTTTTGCCGCCCGCGTTCATGGCAATGTTGCCGCCCACGCAGCTGGCCTCGGCAGACGTCGGGTCCACAGCGAACACGAAACCGGCACGCTCGGCCGCATCAGCCACGCGCTGGGTCACCACACCGGCTTCGGTGTAAATGGTCGGCACTTTGTGGTCAATGCCAGGCAGGTCGATCAGCTCGACCTCGGTCATGGCTTCGAGCTTTTCGGTGTTGATGACCACGCTTTTCCAGGTCAGCGGGATCGCGCCACCGGTGTAACCGGTGCCGCCGCCGCGCGGCACGATGGTCAGGCCCAGCTCGATACAACCCTTGACCAGGTTAGCCATCTCGGCCTCGGTGTCGGGGGTCAACACCACAAAGGGGTATTCCACACGCCAGTCGGTGGCGTCGGTCACATGGCTCACGCGCGAGAGGCCGTCGAACTTGATGTTGTCCTTGGCGGTAAGGCGCCCCAGCGTCTTCAACACTTGTTTGCGCAATTGTGTCCAGGCCGCAAAACGGGCATCAAAAGCGTCCACGGCCTTGATACCCAGGCTCAGCAATTCCCCCACCAGGGCATCACGCTGCGCATCATCTTGCGGGGTGCGGCGCTTTTGCACCTCGCCCAGTCGGTGGTGCAAGGCCTCCACCAGCATCTGGCGACGGCTGGGGTTGTCCAGCAGGTCGTCCTGCAAATAGGGGTTGCGCTCCACCACCCAGATGTCACCCAGCACCTCGTAGAGCATGCGGGCCGATCGACCCGTGCGGCGCTCCTGGCGCAATTGATCCAGCAGCAGCCAGGCGCGTTCGCCCAAGAGACGGCGAACAATCTCGCGGTCAGAAAAGCTGGTGTAGTTGTACGGAATCTCGCGCAGACGGGGGGCTTGTGCGTCGTCGTGCAGGAGTTGCTGTAGTGTGACTGGTGCGTTCATTGTGTAGGTGGGGAGGTGCGGCTGGCCCATCTGGCCTGTACCCGGCTCCCATAGGGAGCCAATGTTACCGCAGTGCAGCAATTGCACCCCTGACAGCGACCTTTGCCCACACCGCGCGCGGTGCCAAAGCCCCCTGACGCTCAGCGTTGCCGCCAGGCCCGGTGCATCACCCACTCGGCGGTGGTCCACACCAGCAACCAACTGGCGTACAGCACCATGCTGCCGTCCTCATCGGTCAGCGCCAGCGCCACCACCCACACCAGCATACCCAAGACAACATGCACCAGGGTGCGGCGCAGCACGCTCACAGGCGCACGGCCTAAAACCCAACGCCCCAGCCAGGGCATGAACACGGCCATGCATACGATGGGCAGCAAGCCATTGAGCAGGTGCAGCAACAGTAACCAGGCCGTCACAACAGGTTCCTTGAACGATATGCACGCATTGTGCCCGGCTTTGATCCAGTTTTTTATAATGCGACACACCATGGCAGTCTGGACACTCGGTTTGAACCACACCACTGCCCCGCTCGATTTGCGGGGACGGTTTGCTTTTGCCGTGGATCAACTGGCCCCGACCTTGCACCGTCTGCGCCATGACCTGGCCGACAAAACCGACCAGAGCACCGAGGCGGCCATTCTTTCGACCTGCAACCGCACCGAAATTTATTGCGCCGCCGACCAGGCCGCCGTGACCGACACCCTGCACTGGCTGGCCCAGACCGGCAGCGTTCAAGCCCACGAACTGGCCTCGCACACCTACATTCTGGAGGGCGACGAGGCCGCCCGTCACGCATTCCGGGTCGCCAGCGGGCTGGACTCGATGGTGCTGGGCGAAGCCCAGATCCTGGGCCAGATGAAGGACGCTGTTCGCGCCGCCGAACAAGCCGGCGCCTTGGGCACCACCCTCAACCAGCTGTTCCAGCGCAGTTTTGCCGTGGCCAAGGAAGTGCGCACCGTCACCGACATTGGCGCGCACTCCATCAGCATGGCCGCCGCCTCGGTACGCCTGGCCAGCCAGCTGTTTGAAGACCTCAAGGACATCAAGGTCCTGTTTGTCGGCGCGGGCGAGATGATCGAACTCGTCGTCACCCACTTTGCCGCCCGTCAGCCACGCAGCATGGCCATTGCCAACCGCTCCATGGAGCGCGGCGAGAAACTGGCCACGCGTTTTGGCGCCGAAGTCATGCGCCTGGCCGAGCTTCCCGAGCGCCTGCACGAATTTGACGCTGTCATCAGCTGTACCGCCAGCACCCTGCCCCTGATCGGCCTGGGTGCGGTGGAACGCGCCCTCAAAAAACGCAAGCACCGCCCCATGTTCATGGTGGACTTGGCGGTGCCCCGCGACATCGAGCCCGAAGTCAAATCACTGGAAGATGTCTACCTCTACACCGTGGACGACCTGGCCAGCGTCGTCCAGGCTGGTCAGGCCCAACGCCAGGCTGCGGTAGCCGAGGCCGAAGTCATCATTGATGCGGGCGTGCAAAGCTTCATGCACTGGCTCACGCAGCGCGGCACGGTGCCCCTGATCCAGGAGCTGCTGCAACAAACCGAGCAGTGGCGTGAAGCCGAACTGGCCCGTGCCCGCAAGCTACTGGTCAAGGGTGAAGACCCCGAGCAGGCGCTGGAAGCCCTCTCACGCGGCCTGATGCAGAAAATGCTGCACGGTGCCATGGCCGAGCTGCGCAGCGCCGACCCCGAGCACCGCGAGCAAACCATGCAAGCCGTGCAACGGCTGTTTCTGCGCAAAGAGCGTTAGCGATACCGGGCTTCGCACACTTCGCCTTCTGTCATCGCGAGCGCAGTGAAGCGATCTTGACCCGGCCAGTCTGAAAGACTGCCACGCTTCGCTCGCAGTGACGACCTCTCCTATCGCATGAAACCCTTCCTGATCCACCAACTCGAACGCTACGCCGATCGCCTGGCCGAGCTGGACTTTTTGCTCTCGCGCCAGGACATCATGGCCGACATGACGCAGTTCATGAAGCTCTCGCGCGAGCATGCCGATGTCTCGGCTGTCGCCAGCCGCTACGCCCGCTACAAGCAGCGCCAGAGCGACCTGCTGGCAGCCCGGGAGATGCAGGCTGAGCTGCCCGAGGCCGACGACATGCACGCACTCGCTGGCGAAGAAGTCACTCAAGCCGAGCACGACATCGCCACGCTTGAAGCCGAACTGCAGCGCATGCTGTTGCCCAAGGATCCGCAAGACGCTCGCAATGCTTACCTCGAAATTCGCGCAGGCACCGGCGGTGACGAATCCGCCCTGTTCGCCGGCGACCTGCTGCGCATGTACACCCGCTATGCCCAAAACCAGGGTTGGAAAGTGGAGCTGATGTCCGAGTCACCCAGCGAGCTGGGCGGCTACAAGGAAGTGGTGCTGCGCATCGAGGGTGATGGTGTCTTCGGCAAGCTACGCTTCGAATCGGGCGGTCACCGTGTGCAACGCGTGCCCGCTACCGAAACACAAGGACGCATCCACACCAGCGCCTGTACCGTGGCCGTGCTGGCCGAACCCGACGAAGCCGAGGCCGTGCAGATCAACCCGGCCGACCTGCGCATCGACACCTTCCGCGCCAGTGGCGCAGGGGGCCAGCACATCAACAAGACCGACTCGGCGGTGCGCATCACCCACCTGCCCACCGGCATCGTGGCCGAATGCCAGGACGACCGCAGCCAGCACCGCAACAAAGCCAAGGCCCTGCAGGTGCTGGCCGCCCGCATCGAAGAAAAAGCCCGCAGCGAGCAAGCGGCCAAGGATGCGGCCATGCGCAAAGGCCTGATCGGCAGCGGCGATCGCTCCGACCGCATCCGCACCTACAACTTTCCGCAAGGCCGCCTGACCGACCACCGCATCAACCTCACGCTTTACAAACTGACCTTCATCATGGAAGGGGAGCTGGAAGACGTGATTGCAGCCCTGCAAGCTGAACGCCAAGCCGAACAACTGGCCGAGCTGGAAGTGGGAGGCGTAGCATGATCCTGCATGAGAGCCTGCGTCGCGCTCAGACCTTGGGGCTCGAGCGCATCGACGCCCAACTGCTGCACCTGCTGGCATTGAGCCGCCCGCTTGGCGAGCGCGCGTGGCTGCTGGCCCACGACACCGACATCCTGAACGACAGCGTTCTGGGCAAACTGGAACCCCTGCTGCAGCGCCGCCTCGCCGGTGAACCCATGGCCTACATCACCGGCCAGAAGGAATTTTTCGGTCTGCAGCTGCACATCGACGCCCGCGTACTCGACCCGCGACCGGACACCGAAACCCTGGTCGAGTGGGCGCTGGAGTTGCTACCAGACGCCCCCGACCACAGCGTGATCGACCTGGGCACGGGCAGCGGCGCTATTGCCCTGGCCTTGCAGCACGCACGCCCGCTCGCGCTGGTCAGTGCAGTTGACGCCAGCGCGGACGCCCTGGCTGTGGCCCAAGCCAATGCTGTACGCCTGCGCCTGCCGGTGCACTTTGTCCACAGCCACTGGCTTCGCGATGTGGCGGGGGTGTTCGACCTGATCGTGTCCAACCCACCCTATATCCGTGAGGATGACCCGCACCTGGACGCCCTCTCCCACGAGCCGCGCCAGGCCCTGAGCAGCGGCGCGGATGGTCTGGACGATATCCGTCAGATTCTGGAACAGGCCCCTACCCATCTGGAGGCCGATGGTTGGTTGTTGCTGGAACACGGTTACGACCAGGCCGAGGCTGTTCGCGACCTGATGACTCAGGCGGGTTGGAAAAACGTACATTCGCGACAGGATTTAGCTGGTATCGAACGCTGTACGGGCGGACAAAAGGGATAATCAGCCCATAGATTGAAAAGGACCGCGCCATGAGCGACACCCAGCAACGCATCGACCAACTCGTCAAAAACAACAACATCCTGCTGTTCATGAAGGGCAGCGCCAGCTTTCCCATGTGCGGCTTCTCGGGCCGTGCAATTCAAATTCTGAAAGCCTGCGGCGTCGATCCCAAATCGATTACCACCGTCAACGTGCTCGACGACGCCGAAATCCGCCAGGGCATCAAGGAATACAGCAACTGGCCGACCATCCCCCAGCTCTACATCAAGGGCGAATTCATTGGGGGTTCGGACATCATGATGGACATGTACGAATCCGGCGAGCTGCAACAAGTCATCAACGGCCAGGCCTGACCTCCTGCACGCGCAGAAAAAAGCCACCGCACGCGGTGGCTTTTTTCATGCCCGGCTCAAGCCGGCGATGGGCTTCAAGACGCCTTCAAGCCGTCAGACGGGTGCGAACATGGGCGACCACCTCTGCAGCAGCCACTTTCGAGGCCTCGGCATCGCGGCGATGCTGGTACTCGACCATACCGTCCTTGAGTCCTTTGTCTCCGATGGTGATGCGGTGCGGCACACCAATCAATTCCCAGTCAGCAAACATGGCACCGGGGCGCTCACCACGGTCGTCCAGAATCACATCTACCCCAGCTGACAACAGCTCGTTGTAAATGCGCTCGGCCTCCGCTTTGACGGCTTCGCTGCGGTCCATGCCAATCGGGCACACCACCGCCGTGAACGGCGCAATCGCGTCGGGCCAGATGATGCCGCGCTCGTCGTGGTTTTGCTCAATCGCTGCGGCGGGCAGGCGCGTCACGCCAATGCCGTAGCAACCCATTTCCATGTATTGTGGCTTGCCGTCTTCGCCCAGGAAGGTGGCATTCATGCCTTTGGAATATTTGGTCCCCAGGTAGAACACGTGGCCGATTTCGATACCGCGCTCGATGGCCAGCTCACCCTTGCCGTCAGGCGACTTGTCGCCCGCCACCACGTTGCGGATATCAGCCACCATGTCAGGCTCAGGCAGGTCGCGGCCCCAGTTCACGCCGGTCATGTGGAAGTCCATCTCGTTGGCGCCGCAAATCCAGTCGGCCATGAGGGCCACATCACGATCGGCCACGATCTTGAGCGGCTTCTTGAGTCCAACCGGGCCCAGGTAGCCGGGCTTGCAGCCAAAGTGCTCTTCAATTTCGGGCAGAGTGGCAAAGCGGAAACCGCCCTCCATGCCCGGCAGCTTGCCCACTTTGACTTCGTTCATGTCGTGGTCACCACGCACCAGCAGCAGCCAGACGGTGGACTTCTTGATCACGCCGTCCTCGTCCAGCTCATCTGTGGCCAGCACCAGGGATTTGACGGTGGTGGACAGCGACACATTCAGCAAGGCCGCCACATCTTCACAGGTGCTCTTGCCGGGCGTTGGCGTTTTGGCCATCGCCTGACCCGCTGCGGCACGCGGACCCACAGGTGCCAGTGCTTCGGCTTTTTCAATGTTGGCGGCGTAGTCGCTGTTCGGGCAGTAAACGATGGCGTCTTCGCCGGTGGCGGCGATCACCTGAAACTCTTCAGACAGGTCTCCGCCAATGGCACCACTGTCGGCCGCCACGGCGCGGTAGCGCAGGCCAAAGCGGTCAAAAATCTTGCGGTAGGCCTGTGCCATGTTCTGGTAGCTGGCTTTGGCACCGGCCTGATCCTTGTCGAAGCTGTAGGCGTCCTTCATGATGAATTCGCGCCCGCGCATCAGGCCAAAACGCGGACGACGCTCGTCGCGGAACTTGGTCTGGATCTGGTAGAAATTTTTGGGCAGCTGCTTGTAGCTGCGAATTTCCTGGCGGGCCACATCGGTCACCACCTCTTCGCTGGTGGGCTGCACCACAAAGTCGCGACCATGGCGGTCCTGAATGCGCAGCAATTCAGGACCCATCTTGTCAAACCGACCCGTCTCTTGCCACAACTCGGCGGGCTGAACCACGGGCATGGTCATTTCAATGGCCCCCGCGCGATTCATCTCTTCGCGCACGATGGCTTCGACCTTGCGGATCACGCGCAAGCCCATGGGCATGTAGTTGTAGATGCCAGCGCCCAGTTTTTTGATCATGCCAGCGCGGGTCATGAGCTTGTGGCTCACGATCTCGGCGTCAGCGGGTGCTTCCTTGAGGGTGGAAATCAGAAATTGGGAGGCTTTCATGGGCTTGAAGTTCTGGCAAATCTGGCACGAATTTGGCGGGCTGCGCCTTGCGCGTGCATAATGGTTGCAATTTAAGAATTTGGGGTTGATTATGCTTGACCGTGAAGGGTTCAGACCCAACGTCGGCATCATTCTGCTCAACCAGAGAAACCAGGTATTTTGGGGCAAGCGCATCCGCACCCACAGCTGGCAGTTTCCGCAAGGCGGCATTGACCGCGGCGAAAGCCCTGAACAAGCCATGTTCCGGGAACTGCACGAAGAAGTGGGCCTGCATCCGGAGCATGTTCGCATTGTGGCCCGTACCCGTGACTGGTTGCGCTATGAAGTGCCAGAGCGCTACGTTCGCCGCGAAGCGCGGGGGTTCTATCGTGGCCAAAAACAAATCTGGTATTTGCTGCAAATGATGGTCCCCGACCATCATCTGAACCTGCGTGCCACCAGCCACCCCGAATTCGACGCCTGGCGCTGGAACGATTACTGGGTCCCGCTGGATGTGGTGGTGGAGTTCAAACGCGGCGTTTACGAAATGGCGCTGACGGAGCTGGTTCGATTCTTGCCACGTCAGGACCGACACAACCGCTATTTGCGGGGAAACAGCCGCTCGACCCAGGGCCGAGAAGACACTTCTCGCTCCGAACAGCGTTCGATGCTCCCGCCCATGCACATGGAATTGCCGCCCGGAGCCAGTTTTGACCCAGACCCGCAAGGGTAAGGCGCGCTCAAACTAGCGGCTGAGGATCAGGTTATCGCGGTGCACCATCTCAGGCTCTGCGGTGTAACCCAACAGGCTTTCAAACTCGTGAGAAGGCTTGCGGCACAGCAAACGCGCCTCGGCAGCGGCGTAATTGGCCAGACCCCGGGCTACTTCAGCGCCCTGGTCATCCCGAATGGCGATCACGTCCCCGCGGGAAAAGTCACCTTCGACAGACGTCATGCCAATCGGCAGCAGACTCTTGCCTTCGGTACGCAGTTTGTGTGCGGCACCCGCATCCACCGTGACCGAGCCCCGCAATTGCAGATGATCGGCCATCCACTGCTTGCGCGCTTGCTGTTTGGCCGTTTGCGCCACAAGCATGGTGCCAATGTTCTCGCCCTGTGCCACGCGCAGCAAGGCATCTGGCGCACGACCCCAGGCGATCAGGGTTGACGCGCCAGAGCCGGCCGCACGCTTGGCAGCCAGGATTTTGGTGAGCATGCCGCCCTTGCCAATGCTGGAGCCGGCTCCCCCAGCCATGGCTTCGAGAGCCAGATCACCTGCACGGGCTTCATGCACAAAGGTGGCGGCAGGGTCTTTGCGGGGGTCGGCGGTATACAGGCCTTTTTGATCGGTCAGGATGATCAACAAGTCAGCTTCGACCAAATTGGCCACCAGGGCCCCCAAAGTGTCGTTGTCACCAAACTTGATTTCGTCGTTGACCACCGTGTCGTTCTCGTTGATCACAGGCAGCACGCGGTGCTGCAACAGTGTCAGCAGGGTGGAGCGGGCGTTCAGGTAACGCTCGCGGTCAGCCAGGTCGGCATGGGTAAGCAGCACCTGCGCGCTGCCCATACCATGGGCGCGCAGCTGGGTTTCGTACATCTGCGCCAGGCCCATTTGCCCCACAGCGGCTGCCGCCTGCAGTGCGGGCACCTCGCTGGGTCGCGTGGTCCAGCCCAGGCGCTTCATGCCTTCTGCAATGGCGCCGCTGGACACCATGATGACTTCCTTACCCGCCTGCGCCAGCTGCGCCAGCTGGCGGCACCACTCGCCAATGGCGGCTTCGTCCAGGCCTCGGCCCTCGTTGGTCACCAGGCTGGAACCCACCTTGACCACGATGCGACGCGCATCACGCAGGACAGGGGAAAGTTGTGCGGTCATCGATGCCTCGGTAGAAGATTCTGCGTTTACTCGGGGGTCACGTCGCTGAAGCGGGGATCCATTTCGACCGCACCTTGCTCTTCGATCTGCTGGGTGCGAATGTGCTTGTAGATCTCGCGGATCAAGCCTTCGCAACCTTCGCGAGTCAAGGCCGAAATCTCGAACACCGGGCCTTTGTAGCGCATACGCTTGACAAAGTCCTTGACGCGTTTTTCTCGCTCTTCGGCAGGCACCATGTCCAGCTTGTTGAGCACCAACCAACGTGGTTTGGCGTACAGGCCAGCGTCGTATTTTTTAAGTTCGGCGGCAATGGCTTTGGCCTGCGCCACCGGGTCCACGCCCTCGTCAAAAGGCGCAATGTCCACAATATGCAGCAAAAGACGAGTGCGCTGCAAGTGGCGCAAGAACTGGTGCCCCAGGCCTGCCCCTTCGGAAGCACCTTCAATCAAGCCCGGAACGTCTGCCACCACGAAGCTTTGTTCGGGGCCCACGCGCACCACGCCCAGATTGGGGTGCAACGTAGTGAAGGGATAGTCGGCGATCTTGGGACGCGCATTGGACACGGCCGCAATAAAGGTGGACTTACCCGCATTGGGCATGCCCAACAGGCCAACATCGGCCAGGACCTTGAGTTCGAGCTTGAGGCTCTTGCGTTCACCCACATGGCCCGGCGTTTTCTGACGCGGCGCGCGGTTGATGGCGCTCTTGAAACGCAGGTTGCCGAAACCACCATCACCGCCTTTGGCGATCATCAGTTTTTCGCCTGCGTGCAGCAGTTCGTACAGCACCTCGCCGGTTTCGGCGTCGGTGATGATGGTGCCCACCGGCATCTTGAGCGTGATGTCGTCGCCCATGGCGCCGAACATGTCCGAGCCCATGCCGTGCTGGCCGCGCTTGGCCTCGTGGCGGCGCGAATAGCGGTAGTCCACCAAAGTGTTGAGGTTGGGGTCGGCCAGGGCAAACACGTGCCCACCACGGCCACCGTCGCCACCGTCGGGGCCGCCAAATTCTTTGTACTTTTCATGACGGAAGGAGACGCAGCCGTTCCCACCGTCACCTGCAGCGATGTCGATATAGGCTTCGTCAACAAACTTCATGATGTATCCAGTTCAAAAAAGCGAAAAGCCCCGACGGGCGGGGCTGCTTCGCTGAAAACGGAACCAGGCTTAAGCGGCCGGGGTCACGTTCACGGTGTGCTTGTTCAGCTCGCCTTTGGTTGCGAACGACACATGGCCGTCCACCAGAGCAAACAGGGTGTGGTCCTTGCCGATACCCACGTTGTTGCCAGCGTGGAATTTGGTGCCACGTTGACGCACGATGATGGAGCCGGCGCTGATCAGTTGACCACCGAAAGCCTTGACACCCAGCATCTTTGGCTTGGAATCACGACCGTTGCGCGTAGAGCCGCCGCCTTTTTTCTGTGCCATGACCTGTTCTCCTTAGGCAGCGATTGCACCGATTTGCAGTTCGGTGTATTGCTGACGATGACCTTGACGCTTCTGGTAGTGCTTACGACGACGCATTTTGAAAATACGCACTTTGTCGTGCTTGCCGTGCGCCACGACCGTGGCTTTAACAGTTGCGCCGGACACCAGGGGCGTACCAACCTTGATTTCAGCGCCGTTGCCGACGGCCAGAACCTGGTCAATCACGATTTCCTGGCCAACGTCCGCAGCAATCTGTTCTACTTTGATTTTTTCGCCGGAAGCAACGCGATACTGCTTGCCACCGGTTTTTATGACCGCGTACATATATGACCTCTTCGAATTAGGAGTCTCCCGCAGGGCGAATTCCCCGCAGAGCCTTTGATTCTATCACGTCTGAAAACCAGAGGCAAGCCACCTATAATTCAGCACTCAGCGAGGTGCAGTCTGCCTCGCCCCACAGGAACACCGCCTTGTCCGCCACCATCGAATCCACCGCCGACGTCCTGCAACTGGTCGCCTCAGACATGGCCGAGGTGGACCGTGTCATCAGCGAGCGGCTGGACTCGGGCGTCCCCTTGGTGGGCGAAGTGGCGCGCTACATCATCTCGGCCGGTGGTAAACGCCTACGCCCGGTCTTGCTGCTGCTGACCTGCGGCGCCCTGGGCTACACCGGCGCCCAGCGTCACAACCTGGCTGCTGTGGTCGAATTCATCCACACCGCCACCTTGCTGCACGACGATGTGGTGGATGAATCCACCCTGCGCCGCGGTCGCCCGACCGCCAACGAAAGCTTTGGCAACCCGGCCAGCGTGCTGGTGGGCGACTTTCTGTATTCCCGCGCCTTCCAGATGATGGTGGATGCCGACAGCATGCGTGTCATGCAGGTGCTGGCCGACGCCACGAACGTGATCGCCGAAGGCGAAGTGCTGCAGCTCATGAACATGCACGACGCCAGCCTGGACGAAGAAGGCTACCTGCGCGTGATTCGCTCCAAAACCGCCAAACTGTTTGAAGCCAGCGCCCGTCTTGGTGCCATTCTGGGCGGCCACACCGCCGCCCTCGAAGAGGCATGCGCCACTTATGGCCAAGCCCTGGGTACGGCATTCCAGGTCATTGACGATGTGCTCGACTATGACGGCAACACCGCCGAAATGGGCAAAAATCTGGGCGACGACCTGCGCGAAGGCAAAGCCACCCTGCCCTTGATTTTGGCCATGCAAAAAGGCACGCCCGAGCAAAGCCAAACCATCCGCGAGGCGATTGAAAACGGCAGCGTCGAGCAGCTGAGCCAGATCGTGGACATTGTTCGCAGCACCGGTGCCCTGCAAGGCACCCGTGAGGCCGCAGCGGCAGAAGCCCAACGCGCCATTGACGCCGCCTTGCGACTGCCCGACAACACCTACCGCCAGGCCATGGTAGCCCTGGCCTCGCAACTGCTGCAACGCCGGACTTGAGCACCAATTGACGCTACAATCTTGACCTTGGCGGGGTGTAGCTTAGCCTTGTTTTTTAACACCTTTGTTAGCGTTATATGAATGTTAGGTATCCTGTAAACGATACTTTCGAACTACTGCCAGTCTTTCAAAAACACGAGTAGCACACCTTTGAGTGTGCTACTTTTCTTTGGCGTTAACTGCTGTTTTATTTGGCGTGATGTCATTCTTATTTGACGGTATCGAACGGCATCTGTCGGCAACTTGTCGGCTTTGTTGCCAACCTGCCTTCCCCAGCATTTAACCCAGCGCGGTTGCCCAAGCGGTGTGCTACCCATACGCTTGCGGGATGCTGGACATCAGGACGCAAGACGCTGCAAACGACGAACTCGCCTATCTACGGCACCGCACGGTGCCAATACCTGCCAGCATCACCCCGATACCTGGCTATCCCAGTAAGTTGGTGATTTTCCGCACAAATGCATCCCATTACTGGCAGGTTAGATGCTATTTGAAGGGGAAGACATACAAGCAAAGCCTGCGCACCACGAATCGGGGTGTAGCTTTTCGGGCTGCACGGGACTTCTTCCACACCAAAACCGCCGAGCTTTATGGGCTGTCACTTGTTGAACGTCCAGATACGGGACGTTTGTTCAAGGACTTGGTCACGCCGATGTTGACACTGGAGCGGGCACGCATGGAACGCGGAGAGTTCAGCGAAAGCGGGCTACGCATCCTGCAAAACCGCCTGCACAAGAGCATCCTGCCCTACTTTGGCGATATGCAGGTCAAAGACATCACCTATGTGCAGATGGGCGAGTTTGTCAGCAGCATGAGCCGCGAGGGATTGAGCAGCACAACCATTCAGCAGCACTTGGTTGCCACCCGCAAGGTGCTCAATTACGCCCATTCGCTGGGCATCATTGCCAGCATCCCAGCGGCGCCCACTGTCAAAGTCACCAGCAAGCCACGTGGCAGCTTTTCGCTGGGTGAATACAGGCAGTTGGTGCGAACGGCACGCCAGCAAATGGGGCAACGCATCGCCATTCATTCAACGGAACGCAGCAAGCGGGGTGCAGACAAGCTGGAACGCTATGCCATGGTCAGTCCAGATTTGCACATGCTCATTGGCTTCATGGTCAACAGCTTTGTGCGTCCCAGCGACATCAAAAACCTGCAGCACAAGCATGTCACTGTGGTGCGAGGCGAGCATGTTTATCTGCGACTGAACTTGCCAGAGAGCAAAAAACACGACAAGCCCATTGTCACGCTGGCAGCTGCAGTGCGTGTCTACGAGCGTTTGGTGCAGATGAACAGGGCGCGGGGCTACGCCAGTCCCGACGACTACCTGTTCCTGCCAGAGATGGCAGACAGAAAGAAAGCGGTGGAGTTTGCTGGCTACCAGTTCCAGCACTGTTTGGCTGTGGCTGGCATCGGCGGCAACGCAGCCAACGGCATGACACGCACCCTATACAGCCTGCGGCATACCTGCATCACGTTCAGGCTGCTGTATGGCAAACGGATTGATCTCATCACACTGGCTCGCAATGCGCGGACCAGTGTGGAGATGATCGAGCGGTTCTATTCGTCCAACTTGAGCGCCGAGATGAACATCGATCTGCTGCAAGGCAAACGGGGTTGATCACTTGCCCTTGGCAGCGAAGCCATCGCGCAACTTGGTGCTGGCTGCTTCCATCTGTGCGTCCAGTTCACCGCTCTGCACAGCGTCAATCACCACATCCAGCACATTGACCAAATCGCCTGCGCTGGCAACTTCAATAGCGGGCTTGCCTTTGGCAATTTCCAGCGTCTTGCTGCCGTATTGAATGCTCAGCAGCGTCTCGCCCTTCTCGCCAGTCCACCACCATGTCTTGATGCGGACGGGCATTTCGCGCACCACCTTCTCGCCTGTCTCTTTGTCACGCAGGGTTCGTAGGCGCTTGGGGGCATAAGTGCGCCCTTCGCTGTGTGCCAGTGCCAGTTCGCGCTGTTCGCCCAGCTTACGCAGCAGCTTGCTACGGCGCTTGATCACGTCAGGGATGACGCGGGGTTTACGGGCGTTTGTGAGCTTGAGTGTTGCCAGTGCGGACATGTGCATTTCCTTTCGAATGTTGTTAATGCACAGGTCATTGTGTGATCGATCCAGGTGGCAGGACAACCTGAGTCCGTCCAGATTGGAGGGTTATCGGATGAGGTGTCGTTTTACACGACGGTGACTTGATCGTCCCGTTGCTGGACGATGGATGTAGTGTCGTGAGAAACGACAGCTGCGCTAGCTAGCGCAGCTCCACGACTGGACCTTCACCGCGACTGGTTGAGCCGTGCCATGTTCTGCTTGGCTCGTGTCAATCGCTGCCGCTGCCTTTCCGCGCTGACAGCTGCGCTAGCCTGATCCGCAGCTGTCTTGAGTGCAGCCACACGCATCTGCTCGGGAGACTTTGGCTTGGTGGGCGTGATGATTTCGTGCAATCTCATGCATATATTTATGCCGCATAAGAGTGTTGGGCACTGGATCACTCTGGCAAGCCAAACACCCGCAACGCATTTTTGTATGCCACCTTCTCAAGCGTCTCGGGCTTCATTGCCGCAAGCGCTCGGCTACGCATGACCTGCACGATTTCGTTATACCGTCCCATCAAACCGCAACAAGGATCAGTACCCATCATCACGCGGTCCGGGTAGTCCTCAATCATTTGCAGCCAGCGAGAGTTGATACCCTCTGGCGTCACAATTCTTTTAACACCATGGATATGCGTCGCGCCACTGATCTCACAAATCACATTTGATACAGCATCGAAGATTTTGCGTATGTCATCGGGAGCTCCTTTTGGCATGCAGTGCGCCACGATTGTTAGCGCTTTAGGGAAGCGCTTTGCCATCGCGATGATTTGGTCGACTGTTTGGTAATTTTTGTCGTAGTGAATCTGAACGAATCCGCTGTGTGCATTGGCTATCTCGTACATGCGTTTGACTACCGGACTGTCCAACGAAATTGATCGCCCAAATGGATCATTGAAATTCACAGTAGTTTTGTTGTCGATATGTATTTCGCCAAAACCACGGGCTTTGCCTGATGCCATGAGCACTTCGGCATCCTTGAAAAACTGGATAAATACTGGATGCTCAAGGTTGAGCAGCTCTTTCTCACCACTGGACAGCAGCACTTTTGTGAATTCGGCTTGCCCTAATGCAGGGAGGTAATTCGCGCCCAACGCAACCTGCATCTCGTCGGCAAAGTCACCAACACCACCACCCCAGCGCACATTGCCTTCTTTCATGCGCTGCAGCATCTGGGCTACCGTTTGTCGCCCTTTGGGGTTGAAGTGCATGTGTACATCGGCAATGGGGACACTCTGCGCCAAGGCTTCACTTTCTGGACGCGGTGCCACTGGTGTGCCCCATGCTGCGGGCTGTGCGAATGCGACTGCGGTCAACAGCAAGCTGCTTAAAGCCAGGATGATGTTCTTCATAGCTGTACTCCGAAGTAAATGATCAATGCCCCAAACGGATGAGAGCTTTTATAACAGGCATTGCTTCTGGTTCTTGATCCCCAAGGCTTGAGCAGCTGATACTCAGACATGCCAATGAAATACCGTCACGCGCGACGCAATGTTCAGCCCCCCACTCATCCCGTTGACAACACCAGCCCCCAAGCAAAGAACCATCTCTGCACAAAGGGAAACCACCAATACCGCCTTTTTTGACAGGCATCAAGATGAATTCCCCATTCATTTTCAGGAGTTCGTCATGTATGCCCGCGTGAGTTCCATCCAGATCCATCCCACCAAACTGGCTGAAATGAAAGCCGCCATGCCAGCCGTGGGTGCCCAGCTCAAAGCGATCCCTGGCGTGCTGGAGTGCAAGACCTGTTGGGACGACACCGGCAAAGGGGTGGTGTTTGCACTTTATGAAAGCCAAGCCGCCGCACAAGCCAGTGCCGACACCATTCGCAGCATCTGGGGCGGCTTGATGGGCTTTCTGGCGACACCACCCACGGTCACCACGGGCAGTGAAGTCATTGACCTGCTTGCATGAAATCCAAGTCAGGGAAGCCCTACTCGCAGGTTTGCTACAATCTTTGGCTCTGCTTCGGGGTGTAGCTTAGCCTGGTAGAGCGCTACGTTCGGGACGTAGAGGCCGGAGGTTCGAATCCTCTCACCCCGACCATCAAGATCGCAACAAAAGCCCGCCGATTGGTCAAAATTGGTGGGCTTTTGCTTTTATCGTCACCCCTCATTGACCTGTACCGGCCAGTTCCCTCATGATGTTCGAAAAAAACGTCAGGGAGAAAACATGGCCGACCCCCAATTGCAGGCGGGCGAAGACGCGCCCGCCGTCCTGTATTTGCAAAAAATTCTGGAGCAGGCGGCTCAGCTGCTGGCCTCGGATGTACATGTCGAGCCCTACGAACACCAATTGCGTGTCCGCGTAAGGGTCGACGGCGTTCTTCGCGAAATCGACACTCCTCCCCTGCCTTTGAAAGACCGGCTGGCCTCGCGCATCAAAGTGCTGGCGCGCTTGGACATTGCAGAAAAACGCCTCCCCCAGGACGGGCGCATGAAGCTCAGTCTCCCAGGTGGCAAAGAGCTGGATTTGCGCGTGAGCACCCTGCCCACACTGCACGGCGAAAAACTGGTGCTTCGCCTGCTGGACAACCACCACGCCATGCAGCCCCTGGACAGCCTGGGTTACGAACCGCAGCAGTTGCAATGGCTGCGTGATGCGATTGCCAAACCCGAAGGCCTGGTTCTGGTCACAGGTCCTACGGGCGCGGGTAAAACGCAATCGCTTTACGCTTGCTTGCATCAGCTCAACCGAGAGGGCGTCAACATCTCCACGGTAGAAGACCCCTGCGAAATCCCGATGCCCGGAATCAACCAGGTCAATGTGCAGGACAAACCGGGACTGGACTTTGCCACAGTGTTGCGCGCATTCTTGCGCCAGGACCCGGACATCCTGATGGTCGGTGAAATTCGCGATCTGGAAACCGCACACATCGCCATTCAAGCCTCGCAAACCGGACATCTGGTGCTATCCACCCTGCACACCAACGACGCACCATCCACGCTGGCCCGGTTGATGAACATGGGGGTAGCCAGCTACAACATTGCCGCCAGCGTCAAGCTCGTGACCGCTCAGCGCTTGGTACGCAAGCTGTGCTCCTCGTGCCGTGAACCCGCCACCTGGTCCGCCCAGGAATGGGCACAGATGGGAGGCCAGTCCTCCGAAGCGGTCGTGACGGGTTTTCATGCACACACCGAGGGCTGCCCACAGTGCCACCAAGGCTACCGCGGGCGCACCGGCATTTTTGAGGTCATGCCCGTGCACAGCACGTTGCGGGACTTGCTGTTAGCGCAAGCCCCTGCTTCTGCATTGGCACAGCAGGCCCGGGCAGACGGCGTGCTGTCGCTGCGTCAGGCAGGTTTGCACAAGGTCATGCAAGGAATCACCTCTGTGCAAGAAGTCATGAGCTCGACACAGGAGCTGGCATGAACCGCCCAACACCAAGTGCTGCAGCTTGGCCCTGGCGTTGGCAAACCGAGTGGCAGGCACGCACTGCGGATGCACGCCAACTCAAAGGCCACACACCGGGGCGTCAACCCAAAGCCCTGGTCATGGCGCAGCTGCGCCAACAAGGCTTGCTGCCTGTGCGTATTCGCTACCGGCTGCAGCGCACCCAGCAATCCATTCGCGCAAAAGACATCACCAGTCTGACCCGGCAACTGAGCACCTTGATCAAAACGGGCGTCCCCCTCATGCAGGCTCTGGATTTGCTGACACGCACCCAAGCGCCTGGCCCAACACAACTATTGCTAGGCCAGCTGCAACAGGCCATTGCACAAGGCAGCAGCCTGGCCGATGCACTGCGCAGCAGCGGGCAGTTCAGCTCGCTGTACATCAGCATGGTCCAGGCCGGCGAGAGCGCAGGCATTTTGGATGACTGCCTGGAGCGTCTGGCCGACACACTCGAGCGCAATGCTTTGCTGGCCGGCAAAGTACGCTCCGCTCTGGCCTACCCGGCGATCGTGATGGTGATCGCCATGCTGGTATTGGGATTGATCATGGTGGCTGTGGTGCCGGTATTTGAGGAAGTGTTTCTGGGCTCAGGCCAGCCCTTGCCGTTACCCACACAAATGATTCTGGCCATCAGTCGCTGGCTGCAAGCATGGTCGCCGGCCCTGCTGCTCTTGCCGCTTGCAGCTTACGCGCTTCACGGGTCCGGTAAGACAGCTGCCTTGATACAGTCTCTCGAAAAACTCCAGCTACGCTTACCCGGCGTGCGCAGCTTGGTGAGCACCGCCGTCATGGCCCGCTGGAGCCAAACGCTGGCAGCCTTGCTCGCCGCTGGCGTACCACTGGCTGAAGCGCTGCCCCCGGCCGGGCAGGCCTGCGACCACAGTGTCTATCAACAACTCAGTGCCAAGTGGAGTCAACAAGTCGCCCAAGGCACCCGCCTGAGCGAAGCGTTGGCACAACACGGACACGTGCCTGCATTGATGGTGCAAATGGTGCACACCGGCGAGGAAACCGGCGCCATGGCCCTGCTGCTGTCACGCATCGGGCAGCTGATGGATGCCCAATTGCAAGAACACATCCGCACGCTCAGCACCCTGATGGAACCCTTGATCATTGTGGTCCTGGGCCTGGTCATTGGAGGCATTCTGGTGGCGCTGTACTTGCCCATCTTCAGGATGGGACAATTGTTCTGATGAACGACAACCTTGTGTGGGCGCTGGCCGGTTTGCTGGGCCTGATTTTTGGCAGCTTTCTGAACGTGGTGATTTACCGATTGCCTCGCATGGTGCTGCACGAACACGAACAAGACAAGGACAAAAAAGCCCCCACGCTCTCACTGAGTTTCCCACGCTCACACTGCCCCCACTGTAGCCATACCTTGTCGGCATGGGAGTTGGTCCCGGTGCTCAGTTTCGTGGCGCTGCGTGGCCGTTGCCGCCAGTGTCACACCCCTATCAGCTGGGCGTACCCCTTGACCGAATTGCTCAATGCCGGGTTATGGGTCTTGTGCATCGTTCACTTTGGCCCCACACCCCAGGGTTGGAGCGCAGCGGTTTACGCTTCGGCATTGCTGGCTTTGGCACGGATTGATCTACAAACCACTTTGCTGCCCGACGCCATCACTTTGCCTTTGCTGTGGGGCGGCCTGGCCGCCTCCAGTCTGGGCTGGACGCCAGCAAGCCTGAACGATGCCGTGTGGGGCGCCATGTTGGGCTATGGTCTGTTCTGGGCGCTGGACTGGCTGTACCTCAAGCTACGCAACCAGCACGGCCTGGGTGGCGGAGACGCCAAGCTTCTGGCAGCCCTGCTGGCCTGGCTGGGTTGGCCCGCGCTGGTCAGCGTGCTGTTGCTGGCCAGCCTGAGTGCCCTGCTGGTGGTGCTGGTGCAATGGCTACGGGGTCGTTTGCAACCTCAGGCCCAAATTCCCTTTGGCCCCTACCTGGCCGTGGCAGGGCTGGTGCTGATGCTCTACAAGCCTGCACTCTGGCTGTGAGACACTTGATCGCATGAATGCACCGACTACACTGCGCATCGGCCTGACCGGCGGCATTGGCAGCGGCAAGAGCACCGTATCGGCGATGTTGTCGAGCTTGGGGGCCGTGGTCATTGATGCTGACGCCATCTCGCGGCAATTGACCGCTCCTGGGGGGGCCGCCCTACCCTCTATTGCCCAGACTTTTGGCTCGCAAATGATCGATCCCCATGGCGCCATGGACCGCCAGGCCATGCGCGCCCTGGTGTTTGGCAACCCGAATGCTCGCCAACAGCTCGAAGCCATCATTCATCCTCTGGTCACCCAAACCATCCGCCAACAGGCGCAAGCCGCCGCCGAAGCCGGAGCACGCGTGGTCGTGCTGGACATCCCCTTGCTGGTCGAGGCCGGCGATCGCTGGCGTAAGGAAGTCGACAAGGTGCTGGTCGTTGACTGCAGCACAGAAACACAAATTGCACGCGTCATGCAACGCAGCGGCCTGCAACGCGAAGAGGTGCAACGCATCATTGACCAACAGGCCAGCCGAGCCCAGCGAGCACAGGTGGCCGATGTGATCCTGCTCAATGAGGGCTTGGACATGAGCGCCTTGCAAGCCGAAGTCAAAAAAGTGGCCCGTCAGTTCGGGCTATGATGGAGGCTTGAGGAACACGCTGCGTGATACTTTACGAATTCCCCTTCAATGAGCGCATCCGCACTTACCTGCGGCTTGAACACCTGTTTGCACGCTTTGGCCAGCTGGTGCCACGTAGCGAACCGGTGGACCACCACTTTGCGCTGACCACCCTGTTCGAAATCATGGACGTGGGCAGTCGCTCCGAGCTCAAAAGCGATGTACTCAAGGACCTGGACCGCCAAAAACAGCTCTACAACAGCTACCGTGGCAACCCGGCCATTTCCGAGCAGGCGCTTGACCAGGTCATTGCCCAACTCGATGAACACTTTGAAGCCATCAACGAGCAAGTCGGCAAACTCAGCCTGCCTGCGCAGGACAGTGAGTTCCTGAGCGCTCTGCGTAGCCGCAGCAGCATCCCGGGGGGCACCTGCGAATTCGACCTGCCTGGCTACCACGCCTGGCAACACTTGTCTGCCGAACGTCGACGCGAAGACATGCTGCGCTGGAGCGCCAGCTTTGTCCCTCTGTCGCAAGCCATTCACAGCCTGATGCAAATGCTGCGCGAGTCCAGCAAGTTCCAGAAAATGATGGCTGTGGCCGGTCAGGTGCAGCAAAACCTGCCCCAAGGACGCACCTTCCAACTGCTGCGCTTGCGCATTGACCCCACCCTGGAGGCTGTGCCCGAAATCAGCGGCAACCGTTTGCTGGTCGTGATTCGCATGATGCGTATGCAAGAAGGTCGTCTGGCCCCCATTGCCGAAGACGTGCCGTTTGAAATGTCCCTGTGCGCATGAGCGCCGCATCACAGCCCCCCATCACTGTCCGCATCGTGAACTGCCCGGCCTGCGGCGGCGACAGTGTGTATGGCAGCAGCAACCCTTATCGTCCGTTTTGCTGTGCGCGCTGCAAAGGCATCGACTTTGGAGCCTGGGCCAGCGAGTCGTTTCGTTTGCCTGAAGACACCCCACCGGACGCCGAATTTGGCGACCCCAAACTGATCCAGTAAATCAGCTGTGGGTCGCGGCCTGAAAGCCGCGTTCATCGGCCAACCAGGCCAACACCGGCACAGTGCCTGGAAGGACTGGCGCCACCTCTACCGGCAGCTGTTGCCAGGCAAACGACTGGGCCTCGCGCATCTGCAGCTCACCCTTCCACTGCCGTACCTTGCAAAAGTGCAGGCGCACCAAGGCGTGCGGGTAGTCCACCATCTGGGTTTTCCAGAGTTCCACCGGACCAATGGTGATACCCAACTCTTCCTGCAGCTCACGGCGCAGCGCCTGCTCCACCGTTTCACCGGCTTCAAGCTTGCCGCCAGGAAACTCCCAGTAGCCCTCGTAGACCTTGCCTGCCGGGCGGGAAGTCAGCAAAAAAGCCCCGTCCTTTTGCAGCAGCACGCCTACTGCGACCTCGGTCACGGGGCGGTCTGCGCCGCCTTCTCGCGCCTGTTGTCCATCAGCCACCAAGGTGTTGCTCATCAGGCCAGACGCCCCATGAAATCACGCGCAAACTGGTAGGCCACACGGCCACTGCGCGATCCGCGCTCCAAAGCCCACAACAGCGCTACAGGGCGCGCTTCTTCGATCTGTGCGGGGCTTGCACCCAATGCACCCAACCACTGGTTCGCAATGGTGAGGTACTCGTCCTGCGAGAAGGGGTAAAAGCTGATCCACAGGCCAAAGCGCTCAGACAGCGAAATTTTTTCTTCCACACCTTCACCCGGGTGCACTTCGCCATCGGGCGTGTGCTTGTAGGTCAGGTTCTCGCTCATGTACTCGGGCAGCAAGTGGCGGCGGTTGCTGGTGGCGCACACCAGTACATTGGCTGTGGCTGCAGCGACCGAGCCATCCAGAATGGATTTGAGCGCCTTGTAACCCGGCTCGCCATCTTCAAAGCTCAGGTCGTCGCAATAGACCATGAATTTTTCCGGGCGGTTAGCCACCACCTCGATGATGTCTGGCAAGTCGGTCAGGTCGTCCTTGTCGACCTCGATCAGACGCAGGCCTTGCGGAGCAAACTGATTGAGACTGGCTTTGATGAGCGACGATTTACCCGTACCCCGCGCACCGGTGAGCAGCACATTGTTGGCCGGACGACCCTGCACAAACTGCTCGATGTTGCGCTGCATCTTCTCTTTTTGGTCGTCGATTTCCTTGAGCTCATCAAGCGACAGCGCGGCCACATGGCGCACGGGCTCGAGCACGCCATGACCACTGGAACGCTTGCGGTAGCGCCAGGCCACGGCCTGGCTCCAGTCGGGCGCGGACAAGGGCTGGGGCAAGACCGACTCAATACGGTCCACCAGCTGGCTGACTTTTTCCAGCAATTGTTCCAGTGCAGTACTCATGATCGGTAGTCAGCGTTGATGGTGACGTACTCATGGCTCAGGTCACAAGTCCAGACCGTGTGACTGGCCGCACCACGGCCCAAGCCCACGCGCACCGTGATCTCGGACTGTTTCATCACGCGCTGACCGTCCTCTTCTTTGTACTGCGGGTGACGGCCACCGAGCGTCGCCACATGCACATCGTCCAGGTGCAGCTCGATCAAGCCCTGGTCCAGGTCTTCAATGCCTGCATAACCCACCGCAGCCAGAATGCGGCCGAGGTTCGGGTCGCTGGCGAAGAATGCGGTTTTTACCAAGGGCGAGTGCGCAATCGCATAGGCGACCTGTGCGCATTCTTGCGCATCACGACCACCTTCGACCGCAATGGTGATGAACTTGGTGGCTCCCTCGCCATCACGGACGATGGCGTGCGCCAGTTGGCGGGCCACTTGCAGCATGGCCTGCATCAGCGCTTGGCCCTGGGCACTGTCCCAGGAGGTGATCGGCGCATGCGCAGCCTTGTGCGTGGCCATGACCACGAAGGAGTCGTTGGTGGATGTATCGCCGTCGACCGTGACGCAGTTGAACGAGCCATCGGCCAAAGTCTTGGCCAGGTCAGTCATCAACTCAGGCGCAATGGCAGCATCGGTGGCCAGATAACCCAGCATGGTGGCCATGTTCGGGCGGATCATGCCCGCGCCTTTGCTGATGCCGGTCACGGTCACGGTCACGCCGTCAATCTGCACCTGCACGCTGGCAGCCTTGGGCACCGTGTCGGTGGTCATGATGCCTTCAGCCGCCACAGCCCACGCATCTGCCTGGGCCAATTCAATGGCTTTGGGCATGGCTGCAATGATTTTGTCCACCGGCAGCGGCTCCATGATCACACCCGTTGAGAACGGCAGCACCTGCTGCGCGTTGCAGCCCAGCAGCTTGGCCATGGCCTCGCTGGTCTGGCGGGCATGGGCCAGGCCCGAGGCACCGGTTCCTGCATTGGCGTTGCCCGTGTTGATCACGATGGCACGCACACCTTGGCCTGCAGCTAAATGTTCACGACACACCTGCACCGGTGCGGCACAAAAACGGTTCTTGGTGAACACGCCCGCCACGCTGGCGCCTTCGTCCAGCAAAAACACCGTCAGGTCCTTGCGGTTGGCTTTGCGAACGCCCGCTTCGGTGATGCCAATGCGCACGCCAGCGACAGCATGGATGTCTTGCGGATTAGGGGCAGAAAGATGAACAGCCATGAAAGTCTTTCAGTCAATGAACGAAGAAAAACGGGCCGAAGCCCGTTGTGTGTGGTACCTTGCTTTAGCTGAGTTTGCCATGGCAAAACTTGAACTTCTTGCCGCTGCCGCAAGGGCAAGGATCGTTGCGCCCCACATGGCCCCAAGCGGCCTTTTGCGCCTCATCGACCGATGTCACTTGGGCCTGGCCGGTTTCGTCCGGCGCACTGTAAGTCATGTTGGCGATGTGCTCAGCACGTTCTTCAATGGCGTGCGCGGCTTGATCGATTTGCTCGGGCGACTCGATGCGCACCGTCATCAAGATGCGGGTCACCTCGTTGCGAACCGCGTCCAGCAGCATACCGAACAACTCGAAGGCTTCGCGCTTGTATTCCTGTTTCGGCTGCTTTTGGGCGTAGCCACGCAGATGAATACCCTGGCGCAAGTAGTCCAAAGCACTCAGGTGATCGCGCCAGTGGGTGTCGATGCTTTGTAACAACACCATCTTCTGGAAGGAGGTGAAGTTGGCTTCGCCAACAGCATCAAGCTTGGCTTGGAACTGGGCATTTGCAGCCTCGTTAACCTGCTCGAGGATGTCGTCATCGGTCAGATTGTCCGAGGCAGCCAGACGCGCCTGCAACTGCACCGGCACTTGCCACTCCTCGGCCAGCACCTTCTCCAAAGCAGGCAAGTCCCACTGCTCTTCCACCGACTCGGCAGGCACGTATTGGCGCACCAGATCGGTAAAGCAACCTTCACGCAAAGAAGCCATCTGCGCATTCAGATCGCTGGCGTCCAGAATGTCATTGCGCTGCTGGTAAATGACTTTGCGCTGGTCGTTGGAAACGTCGTCGTACTCCAGCAGCTGCTTGCGGATGTCAAAGTTGTGCGACTCCACCTTGCGCTGGGCGCTTTCAATGCTGCGTGTGACGATACCGGCCTCGATGGCTTCGCCCTCAGGCATCTTCAGACGGTCCATGATGGCGCGCACGCGGTCGCCCGCAAAGATGCGCATGAGCGGATCGTCCAGGCTCAGATAGAAGCGGGAAGAACCGGGGTCACCCTGGCGGCCCGAACGGCCACGCAGCTGGTTGTCGATACGGCGGGACTCGTGGCGCTCGGTCGCAATGATGCGCAAGCCGCCCAGCTCCTTGACCTTGGCATGGTCTTGCTGCCACTGCTCGCGCAGTTGCGCCACACGCGCTTCGCGCTGCTCAGGCGTGAGGGCCTCATCGGCTTCAACCGCCTGGATGTCTTTTTCGATGTTGCCACCCAACACGATGTCGGTACCACGACCGGCCATATTGGTGGCAATGGTGATCATGCCTGCGCGACCCGCCTGGGCCACGATGTCAGCCTCGCGGGCATGCTGCTTGGCGTTGAGCACCTGGTGCGGCAACTTGGCTTGCGTGAGCAACTGGGAAATCAGCTCGGAGTTTTCAATCGAGCTGGTACCCACCAGCACAGGCTGGCCACGCTCATGGCACTCACGAATATCGTCAATCGCGGCCTTGTATTTTTCCTGCGCGGTTTTGTAGACGCGGTCGAGCTGGTCAGCACGCAGGTTCTTGCGGTGCGGCGGAATGACCACGGTTTCCAGGCCATAGATTTCCTGGAATTCGTAGGCTTCGGTGTCGGCGGTACCGGTCATGCCGGACAGTTTGCCGTACAGGCGGAAATAGTTCTGGAAGGTGATGGAGGCCAGCGTCTGGTTTTCGGCCTGGATCTGCACGCCTTCCTTGGCTTCCACGGCCTGGTGCAAGCCATCGCTCCAGCGGCGGCCTGCCATCAGGCGGCCGGTGAATTCGTCCACGATCACAATCTCGCCGTCTTGCAGCACATAGTGCTGATCTCGGTGGTAGAGATGCTGCGCGCGCAAAGCGGCGTTGAGGTGATGCATCAGCGTGATGTTCGCGGGCTCGTACAGGCTGGCCCCTTCGGGAATCAGGCCCAGCTGCGACAGCACTTGCTCGGCTTTCTCGTGGCCTTGCTCGGTCAGGAACACCTGGCGGGACTTTTCGTCCACCGTAAAGTCACCACGCACAATGATGCCCTGGCCCGTACGTGGGTCTTCTTCGCCTTCCTGCTTGGTCAGCAGCGGCACCACCTGCTTGATGGCCAGATACATCGAAGTGTGGTCTTCAGCCTGGCCGCTGATGATGAGCGGTGTGCGCGCCTCGTCGATCAGGATGGAGTCCACCTCGTCCACGATGGCGTAGTTCAGGACGCGCTGCACGCGGTCATGGGCTTCGTAGACCATGTTGTCGCGCAGGTAGTCAAAACCGTATTCGTTGTTGGTGCCGTAGGTGATGTCTGCGGCGTAAGCGGCCTGCTTGTCTTCACGGGACATATTGGGCAGGTTCACGCCCACCGACAGCCCCAGGAAGTTGTACAGACGCCCCATCCACTGGGCATCGCGACCTGCCAGGTAATCGTTGACGGTGACGACGTGCACACCCTTGCCACTGAGCGCATTCAGGTACACCGCCAGCGTCGCGGTCAGGGTCTTGCCCTCACCGGTGCGCATCTCGGCAATCTTGCCCTGGTGCAGCGTCATGCCGCCTATCAGCTGGACGTCAAAGTGGCGCATCTTCATGACACGCTTGGCACCTTCGCGCACCACGGCAAACGCCTCGGGCAACAGCGCATCGAGCGACTCGCCCGCCTGCACCCGGTCACGGAACGCCTGGGTCTTGCCGCGCAGCTCATCGTCGGTCAGCCCCTCCAGGCCGGCTTCGAGGGCATTGATCCGTTCAACGGTCTTGCGGTATTGCTTGAGGAGGCGGTCGTTGCGACTGCCAAAGAGTTTGGTGAGGACGTTCAGAGACATGGCCGGCATTTTACCGGCTGGCCATGGCCAAATCGGCCCCACCCGCCCCTTCCGGGATAATTGAGTCCCTCTATGGAACGACGCCATTTCGCCATCAGCCTCGAACAAGCCGCCCAGGACTCACCTGCCCTGGCTCGACTGACCGAGCGCGTGCGCCTGTCCAGCGACTGCCTGGTGGCCATTCGGCCCATGCTGCCCCCCACATTGCGAACACTGGTTCAAGCCGGCCCGTTTGACGAAGGGGTGTGGCATTTGCTGACGCCGTCCAATGCGGCAGCAGCGAAAATCAGGCAATTTGTACCGGCCATTGTGGCCAGGCTGCAAGACAAGGGGCTGCCCGTCAAGGACGTGCGCATCAAGGTGCATGTACCTGCGCGTGGATTTCAGGCTGGGAACAGGCCATGAAAAAACGCACCATGCAGACAGGGTGCGTTTGAAAATGGTGCCGGATGTCGGACTCGAACTGACGACCTACCGCTTACAAGGCGGGTGCTCTACCAACTGAGCTAATCCGGCACGGTTGAGATTTTAAACGCGTTCAACTGCGGTCTTTGAAACTGCAGGTGAAATTTCTTATTTAATTCTGCGCAAGCCCGGACGCTGCGGAGCAGTGGGTGGTGGAGACTCGCTGTCCTCGACCGAGGCTCGAGCCTGCTCTGTGCCCTTGCCCCCCGCGTCGACTTCGCTGATCGGAAAGGCCATGCCTTGTCCGTTTTCACGGGCATAGATGGCCAACACACGATCGACGGGCACCACAATCTCCCGTGGCTGTCCGCCAAAGCGGGCTTTGAAAGAGATGCAGTCGTTGTCCATCTGCAAGGCGCTGGTAGCATCCATGCTGACATTGAGCACAATTTCGCCGTCTTTCACGAACTCCATGGGCACGCGCACCGAAGCATCCACCTTGACGGCCACGTAGGGCGTCAGGCCGTTATCGCTGCACCATTCATAAATGGCGCGTAACAAATAAGGCTTGGTGGATGGGAAATCGGTCGAGTGCATCATGAGCGGCGCGGCAATTACTTGCGCATAACCTTTTCAGAAGGCGTCAGTGCTTCGATATAAGCCGGGCGCGAGAAAATACGCTCCGCGTACTTGAGCAGCGGCGCAGCGTTCTTGGACAACTCGATACCGTAGTAGTCCAGGCGCCAGAGCAGCGGAGCAATGGCCACGTCCAGCATCGAAAAGTTATCGCCCAGCATGTATTTGTTCTTCAAAAACACAGGGGCCAGTTGGGTCAGGCGATCGCGGATATGCGAACGGGCTTTTTCAAGTGCCTTGTCGTTGCCTTTGAGGGCTCGGTTTTCCAGAGTGGAAACGTGGGCGAACAGCTCTTTTTCGAAGTTCAGCAGGAACAGGCGCACGCGGGCGCGGTCCACCGGATCGCCGGGCATGAGCTGGGGATGCGGGAAACGCTCGTCAATGTACTCGTTGATGATGTTCGACTCGTACAAAATCAGGTCACGCTCCACCAGAATCGGAACTTGGCCATAAGGGTTCATCACGTTGATGTCTTCGGGCTTGTTGTACAAGTCCACATCACGGATTTCGAAGTCCATGCCTTTTTCAAACAACACAAAACGGCAACGGTGAGAGAACGGACATGTCGTTCCGGAATAAAGCACCATCATGGCAACAGGCTCCTCTAAAAATCAAAAAGAGTGGGACAGCCACGGGGCTGACCCACTCTGCTCAGGCCGGCATGACGCCAGCCTAAATCGGGTTTACTTGATGTCTTTCCAGAACGCAGCGTTCAGGCGCCAAGCAATAAAGGTGAACACCGCCAGGAACAACAGTACCCACACGCCAATGCGTACACGGGTGTTTTGTGCCGGCTCGGCCATCCATTGCATGTAGCTTACCAGATCGGCCATCGCATCATCGTACTGGGCGGGCGTCATCAAGCCTGGCTTGACTTGTTCCCAGCCCTTGAAGACGTGCACTTTGTGACCGTGCTCTTCGATCTCTTCATAGACAGGTTTACGCTCACCCTGCAGCTCCCACAGCACATGGGGCATGCCCACGTTGGTGAAAACCAGGTTGTTCCAGCCGGTAGGACGGTTGTCATCACGGTAGAACGTACGCAGATAGGTGTAGAGGTAATCAGCCCCTGTGCCGCCATGACCGGCTTTGGCACGTGCAATCACCGTCAGGTCAGGCGGATTGGCACCGAACCATTCTTTGGCCTGCTTCGGATCGATAGCGGCTTTCATGGTGTCGCCGATCTTGTCCGAGGTGAACAGCAAGTTGTCCTTGATCTGTTGCTCGCTCAGGCCAATGTCCTTGAGGCGGTTGATCCGCATGAAGGCTGCCGAGTGGCAGTTCAGGCAGTAGTTGGCAAACAGCTTGGCGCCGTGTTGCAAGGCGCCCAGGTCATTGGTGCGATTGGGCGCTTTGTCCCAGGCAATGCCACCACCGCCTGCGGCTTGGACGCCTGTGGTCATACCCAGGGCCACGAGCAAGCCCAGTGCGAATTTTTTGAAATTGTTCATGATCATCACACTCCGCTAACTCAGTGAGGCTTGAAGGTCACGCGATCGGGGACCTGCTTGGGTGTGCCCAGCTTGCTCCACCATGGCATCAACAGGAAGAAGCCAAAATAGAACAGGGAGCCCACTTGGGACACGCGCTCGCCAATGGGCGACGGCGGCTGAACACCAAGGTAACCCAGAATCAGGAAGTTGATCACAAACACGGCATACAGGTATTTGTGCCAGTCAGGACGGTAGCGGATCGACTTGACGGGGCTGTTGTCCAGCCAGGGCAGGAAGAACAGGATCACCACAGCGCCACCCATCACCACCACACCCCAGAACTTGGCGTCGATCGACAACATCATGGCAGAAATCACCACGGCTGCGCCAATGACGGCCATCTTCAACACCTGAGGCAGTTTGCCCTTGACCACGGCAAGCACGGCGCCAACGATCACACAGGCAATCAGGGCGTACATCATTTCGCTGGTGATGGCACGCAGCATCGAATAGAACGGCGTGAAGTACCAGACGGGTGCAATGTGCAAAGGCGTGGTCAGCGGATCAGCCGGAATGAAGTTGTTGTATTCGAGGAAGTAACCACCGAACTCGGGGGCGAAGAACACGATGGCGGTAAATGCCATCAGGAACAAGCCTACGCCGAACACGTCATGCACCGAGTAGTAAGGGTGGAAAGGAATGCCGTCCAGAGGTTTGCCGTTCGCGTCTTTGGGTGCGTTCGGGCCTTTGATCTCCACACCATCAGGGTTGTTGGAGCCCACTTCGTGCAAAGCAATGATGTGTGCAACCACCAGACCCAGCAGGACCAGAGGCACAGCAATCACGTGGAAGCTGAAGAAGCGGTTGAGCGTAGCGTCGCCCACCACGTAATCGCCACGGATCAGCAGCGCCAGATCAGGACCGATGAAGGGAATGGCGGAGAACAGGTTCACGATCACCTGGGCGCCCCAGTAGGACATCTGGCCCCAAGGCAGCAGATAGCCCATGAAGGCTTCGGCCATCAGGGCCAGGAAGATCGCGCAACCGAAGATCCAGACCAGCTCGCGCGGCTTGCGGTAACTGCCGTACATCAGGCCACGGAACATATGCAGATACACCACCACAAAGAAGGCTGAAGCGCCGGTGGAGTGCATGTAACGAATCAGCCAGCCCCAGGGTACATCGCGCATGATGTACTCGACCGAGGCAAAAGCCACAGCCGCGTCAGGCTTGTAATGCATGACCAAGAAAATGCCTGTGACGATCTGGATGACCAGCACCAGCAGCGACAGGGAACCGAAGATGTACCAGAAGTTGAAGTTCTTGGGCGCGTAGTACTCGCTCATGTGCTCCTTGTAGAGCTTCGACAGCGGGAAACGGTTGTCGATCCAGTTGAGGAGTTTTTCGCCTGCGGGCGCGTTCGGAGAAATTTCTTTGAATTCAGCCATGTCAGTCTCCATCAGGCCTTTTTGTCTTCACCAATGAGCAGCTTGGTGTCAGACAGGTACATGTGGGGGGGCACTTCCAGGTTGTCTGGCGCGGGCTTGTTCTTGAACACACGACCTGCCAGATCGAAGGTAGAGCCGTGGCAAGCACACAGGAAACCGCCTTGCCAGTCATCCGGCAGCGAAGGCTGAGGTCCAGTTGCAAATTTGTCGCCAGGAGAGCATCCCAGGTGGGTACAGATGCCCACAGCGACCATCACTTCAGGCTTGATGGAGCGGTGGCCGTTCTTTGCATACTCGGGGGTGGGGTAAGCCGTGCGGCTCGAAGTGGGATCGGCAAGTTGACCCTCCACTTTTTTGAGCGACTCCAACTGCTCGGGTGAGCGCTTCATGATCCATACAGGCTTGCCGCGCCATTCGACGGTGAGTTTTTCACCTTCTTTGAGAGCGGAAATATCCACTTCCACGGCGGCACCAGCCGCTTTGGCACGTTCGGAAGGCTGGAAGGAGCTGACAAACGGGGTGGCTACGAAGCCGGCGCCTACGGCACCCGCGCATCCGGAGGCAATGAGCCAAGTCCGCTTGCTGCTGTCGACTGGGGTATCACTCATGGTAATCCTCTATGAGTCTTTTGATTAGGGTCAACCCGTGATTGTAATGGAGACTCCTGTACGGCCTTCTTACAAAACTGCTGTTTTTTGCACCAGGTCATGGCGGGATTCGATATCATCCAGACCACTTAACAAGGAGGAACTTTAGATGTCATTCGCTCAAGAATTCAAAAACTTCGCCATGAAAGGCAATGTGGTCGATCTGGCCGTTGGCGTGATCATTGGCGGCGCCTTCGGGAAAATCGTCGGCTCCATGGTGGACGACATCATCATGCCCATGGTCAGCCTGGTCTTTGGCAAGCTCGACTTCAGCAACTACTACCTTCCCTTGGCCGGGCAGGACACCAGCCTGGCCCTGGTTGAAGCCAAGAAACAAGGCGCCGTCCTGGCCTTTGGCAATTTCTTCAGCATTGCGCTGAATTTTGCCATCCTGGCGTTCGTGATCTTTGTGATGATCCGTCAGATCAACCGCATGAAGTCTCAACCGGAAGCGGCCCCTGCAGAGCCCACACCAACGCCGGAAGACATTGCCCTGCTGCGCGAAATTCGCGACAGCCTCAAGCAACGCGGCTGATCACACGGCCGCGTCTCGCGCATCGGCCATTTGCATGGCCATGCGCAATGCCTGATGCAAACTGGACGGGTCGGCCACACCCTGTCCGGCAATATCAAAAGCCGTGCCGTGATCCGGACTGGTGCGAATCAGGGGCAAACCAAGCGTCACATTCACGCCCTGCTCTACCCCCAGGTATTTCACCGGAATCAAGCCCTGGTCGTGGTACATGGCCAGCACCACATCGAACTCGCCCGGGTGTTGCTCTGTATCGCGGGCCCGCATGAACACGGTGTCAGGCGCATAGGGCCCTGTGGCCAACAGGCCCTTTGCTTGCGCTTGTGCAATGGCAGGCATCAAAACGGTTTGCTCTTCATCGCCAAACAAACCACCCTCGCCCGCATGCGGGTTGACACCTGCCACCGCCATCCGGGGCGGGCGCCCCAGGATCGGTAAAAGTGCTTCGTGGGTGATACGCAAGGTTTCCAGCACGCTGGCCGTAGTGATTGCCTCCAGCGCCTTGCGCAAAGACATGTGAATCGTCACCAGCACCGTGCGCAACTGCGGGTTGGCCAGCATCATGCGCACGGGCATCTGCTCAAGCGGTACGCCTGCATGGCGCGCTGCCTCGTCCTGCAACAACTCGGTGTGCCCCGGGTAGCGGTCGTAGGGTGCGCCAGCAGCATGCAAGGCCTCCTTATGCAAAGGCGCAGTGACGACGCCCCGCGCCTGACCGTTCAATGCCGCGCGTGTGGCGGCCAGCACCGCTTCGCCTGCCAAACGCCCCGCCCCTGCATGCACTTGCCCATATGGCCACTGTGGCGCAGGCGCGCCTGTCTGCCAGACCTGCAACTCGTCTGACGCGCACGGACGCCACTGGGCCAGCGAAGTCAAGGCTCTCACTTTCAGATGGCGTGTCTCCTGCGACAACATCACCGCCCGCGCCATGACACCAGCATCCCCCACCACACAGCACCGCTGAGGACAGGCCGATTCGCGTACCCAGGTTTTGGCGACAATTTCGGGACCAATCCCGCAAGCATCACCCAAGGTGATCAAAACAGGTTTCATGCTGGGTTGTCGATCTCGATGAATTCATGTTCCAGCCCCAACTGAGCTGCAATCGTGCGCCCCACGGCTGGCGCTCCGTAGCGTTCCGTGGCGTGGTGTCCACAGGCCATGAACGCCACGCCCATTTCGCGAGCCAGATGCGCCTGGGGCTCGGAAATTTCACCGGTGATGTACAGGTCGGCTCCTGCAGCCATCGCCGCCTCCATATAGCCCTGCGCCCCACCGGTACACCAGGCTACCCGGCGCACAGGACGCCCATCACCAGGCACACATACAGGCGCTTTGCCCAAGATTTGCTGCACATGCGCAGGCCAGGCACCGGGCTCGACCAAAGCGCTCGGCGCATCACCTACAAAGCCGAGGTCTTGATCCCCAAAACGGGCATCCGCGCGCAAGCCCAACTGAATGCCCAGCTGCGCGTTGTTGCCCAGTTCCGGGTGTGCATCCAGCGGAAGGTGGTAGGCCCACAAGTGCACACCCTGCGCCAGCAAGAGACGCAAGCGCTCGCGCAGCCAGCCCGTGATACGTCCATCCTGTCCGCGCCAAAACAGACCATGGTGCACCAGCAGTGCATCGGCATTTTGGGCAAGGGCTGCTTCAATAAAGGCCTTGCTGGCCGTCACACCCGAAACCAGTTTGCGCACAGGCCGGTCGCCCTGCACCTGCAGACCGTTGGGGCCATAGTCTTTGAAGCGTTCGGGCTGCAGCAGCTCATCGAGTGCGCGCCCCAGGGTTTGGGCGTCCGTCATGTGGTGTTCCTCTTGCGTCTATTGTGGCGCAAGCAACACTGTCCCGCTCAGTCTTGCGATGGCGTTTGCTCGGGCAGACTCTCTTCGGGTGCCTTGCTGTAGTTGTTGAAAAAGCGCGCAGCCCAAATCCCCAACTCGTAAAGCAAACACATGGGAATGGCCAGCGAGAGCTGAGAAACCACATCCGGCGGCGTCACGATCGCCGCAATCACAAAGGCCAGCACAATGAAGTAACCGCGGAATGCCTTGAGTTTTTCAACATTCACAATGCCCAGCCGCGCCAGCACCACCACGGCAACGGGCACCTCGAAGGCCAGTCCAAAAGCCAGGAACATCGACAGCACAAAGCTGAGATACGCCTCGATATCAGGCGCAGCTGTGATGCTTTTGGGCGCAAAGCTCTGGATGAACTTGAACACCTGCCCGAACACGAAAAAGTAGCAAAACGCCACGCCAATGAAAAACAGCACCGTGCTGGAGATGACCAAGGGCACCACCAGTCGTTTTTCATGGGAGTACAAACCAGGCGCCACAAATGCCCAGACCTGATAGAGCACCACAGGCAAGGCCAACAAAAAGGCTGCCATCAACAAGATCTTGAGCGGGACCATGAAAGGCGAGATGACCGAGGTGGCAATCAAGGTTGCCCCTTCGGGCAAATTGGCCACCAGAGGCTGCGCCAGGATGTCGTAAAGCTGTCCAGGCCCAGGATAGAGAGCCAAAATAACCACAGCAACGCCAATGGCAATCAAGGCACGCATCAGCCGGTCACGCAACTCGACCAGATGCGCCACAAAAGGCTGCTCGGGGCCCAGCGACGGTTCGTCGCGCTTGGATTCGGAATCAGACATGTTTCAATGCTTCAGCCGCGCAAGCCCGGCGGACGGTAACGCGCCACACGGGCTGCGCCGGACTGGGCGCGCGTACGCACCCCGTTGCGCGCCTTGTACCACTGGGGCGTGGCACCGCGTTTGAGGCGCCAGTTTTTGCGTGGAGCCTGGTAAGCGGGGGCAGGGTCTTTCCACTGCGGTCCGTCGCTGTTGAGACCTGCCGTGGCCTCGGCCCAGTTTTTCTCAAAATCGGCCGTGGTGGTTTGAACGGATTGTTCGACATCGCGGGCCGCGGACTCCACAGAGTCCTTCATTTTGCGCAGCTCATCCAGATCCATGGACCGGTTGACCTCGGCTTTGACGTCTGCCACATAGCGCTGGGCCTTGCCCAACAACGTTCCCATGGTTCGGGCCACGCGGGGCAGCTTCTCAGGCCCAATCACCACCAGCGCAACCACGCCGATGAGGGCCATTTTGGACAAACCAAGGTCAAGCACTGCGCATCAACCCTGCATCAGGACTTGGTTTTGGCTTCGACGTCGATGGTCGTTTTTTCGGCAGCTTTGCCGGCTTCTACCTGTGCGGCCGGCTTGTCGTCGGCAGAGCCGTCTTTCATGCCATCCTTGAAGCCCTTGACGGCACCACCCAGGTCAGACCCGATGTTCTTGAGTTTTTTGGTGCCGAACACCATGACCACGATCAGCAGAACGATCAGCCAGTGCCAAATGGAAAAGGAACCCATGTGTTTCTCCTAACAATGCCCGGATTCTAAGTGCGATCGCCCACATTTGAGCGAACACCCTCGCCAGTATGGGGTTTGCCCCCGTTTCAGTTTTCGATTCAACCCTTGAGCCAGGGGCGTGGACCGCCCATGACATGCATGTGCAGGTGGTGCACCTCCTGGCCGCCTTCGGTGCCCGTGTTGAGCACGATTCGGTAACCCCCTTCAGGATAAGGGTTGCACCCTTCCTGCATGGCCAGCTTGGGAGCCAGGGTCATCATGTGCGCCATCAAGTTGCCGTGTTCAGCACCCACATGCGCCATGGACGGGATATGCAATTTCGGAATGATGAGAAAGTGCACCGGCGCCCAAGGCGCGATGTCATGGAAAGCAAAAACATGGTCGTCTTCGTGGACCTTGCGCGACGGGATTTTGCCCGCCACGATCTTGCAGAAAATGCAGTTGGAGTCCGCTGCGCTCATTTCATAGACCTTCATCAATTTCGATCATGGGGCGTGCCGCATTGAGCCGCACCATGCCCAGAACGATCCGGTAGAGAAACCAGATCGAAATGCCACACCAAGCCAACCAACCCGGCAAGAAAAACAGGAACCACAGTGGGAAAGTCACTGCATAGAGCACCGCTGCCCACAACACCGTGCGGATGCGGAAATCGAAATGACTCGCCATCCAGGGCTCGCGCACATCGCCTTTTTTCACCAGGTCCATGACCAGCGCCACCACAAGAAGCACGGGACCGACTTGAGCCCCTGGAATGATGGCACTCACAGCCACGATGAGATGCAAGAAATAGCTGACCCAGCTGATGGTGCGGTTGCTGTCATTGATCAAACTGTCATCCATCGCCACCTCCCTGTGGTTTGACAACTTTACTCGCCTGATGCTTCGCGGGCCTGCGCCTTGCGCAAAGCCTTTTCTTCCAGTCCGCTCAGACCTTCGCGGCGCGCAAGCTCGTTGACCACATCGGCAGGACTCAGTCCGTAATGCGCCAGTGCGATCATGCTGTGAAACCACAGATCGGCCACTTCGTACACCAGCTTGGACGCATCGCCACCGTGATCCACGTCCTTGGCGGCCATCACGGTTTCGGTGGCCTCCTCGCCGATTTTCTTGAGGAAAGCGTCCGGCCCCTTGTGCAGCAGGCGGGCCACATAGCTTTTTTCGGGGTCGCCGCCGTTGGCCGGCTTGCGGCTTTCGACCACGGCGGCCAGACGGTCGAGGATGTCCTGATTGCTCATAGGGTTCACTTGTAAATCGTTTCGGGGTCCTTGAGGACCGGATCCAATGCCTGCCATTGTCCATCCTGCAGGCTCTGGAAGAAACAGCTGTGGCGGCCCGTGTGGCAGGCAATGCCGGGCTCGTGCCCCAGCTGGGTCACCTTGAGCAGCACCACATCGTTGTCGCAGTCAAGCCGGATGTCGTGGACCTGCTGCACATGGCCGGACTCTTCGCCCTTGAACCACAGCTTGTTGCGGGAACGGCTGAAGTACACGGCGCGCTTCAATTCAGCGGTTTTCTGCAACGCTTCGCGGTTCATCCAGGCAAACATCAGCACATCGCCCGTGCTGTTTTCCTGCGCAATGACAGGCACCAGGCCCTTGTCGTCCCATTGGATGCTGTCGAGCCAGTTCATGCTGTCCTCACAATTGCACCGTGATGCCACGCTCGCGCATGCGCTCTTTGGCTTGCTGCACGGTGTATTCGCCATAGTGGAAGATGCTGGCAGCCAGCACGGCATCGGCACCACCAATGCTGACGCCATCGGCCAGGTGGTCGAGGTTGCCCACGCCACCGGAGGCGATGACCGGCACGCTCACGGCATCGCTCACAGCACGGGTGAGTTGCAGGTCAAAGCCACTCTTGGTGCCGTCGCGGTCCATGCTGGTCAGCAGGATTTCGCCTGCGCCGTATTCGGCCATTTGCGTGGCCCAAGCCACTGCATCCAAGCCGACGTTTTTGCGACCGCCGTGGCTGTACACGTCCCAGCCTGGGCCCATGGCTTGACCGTTGGGTCCGATGCGTTGTTCGTCTTCGGCCGTGCGGCGTTTGGCATCGATGGCCACCACGATGCACTGCGCTCCGTATTTGTTGGAGGCATCGCGAATCACCTGTGGATTGGCAATGGCTGCCGAGTTGAAACTGGTCTTGTCTGCCCCGGCGTTGAGCAGGCGGCGCACGTCTTCAACCGTACGTACGCCTCCGCCCACCGTCAAAGGAATAAACACCTGCGAAGCCACCGCCTCGATGATGTGCAGGATCACATCGCGCCCATCGCTGGTGGCGGTGATGTCGAGAAAAGTGAGTTCGTCAGCGCCTTGCTCGTTGTATCGGGCGGCAATTTCGACCGGGTCGCCTGCGTCACGCAGTTCGACAAAGTTGACGCCCTTGACCACGCGACCACCGGTCACGTCCAGGCAGGGGATGATGCGTTTGGCAAGCATGAGAGTCTTTTCAAAATCAGTTGACGCGCAGGCGCTGCGCGCCTTGCCAGAAGTCGCCGGGCGGCACAACGATAGGTTCGTACACTTGCGCGGCTTCGACGCAGAGCATGTATTGCCAACCGTCGGCAGGCATGTCTTTGAGGCTTGCACACTTGTCAGCGCCGGGGTTCCAGACCACAGTGTGCGCCCAGTCCATGTCCTGTTCGATCGACAGCGAGTGCGAACCATCAAGCAATTCATAGCCTTGCGGCGCGGCGGAATAGACGCGGTCAAACTCGCCCGCAAAGTGCAGCTCGGGTGCAGCGGTACCATGCCGGTCAGTCACCGCATCCCATTCGGCGCGGCCACCCAGTCCCAGCAGCCTGGCCTGCGCCACGTCACTGACCGCGAAATAGCTGTGCAGTGCGCCGGTGAATTCCAGCGGCGTCGTGTCGGTATTGCGCACAGCCAGCTCGATCTGCAACGCGCCAGGCGTCAGCTCGATCAGCAGACGCGCTTCAAAAGCCTGGTCCCACCACTGGCGCGTGGCAGCGCTGTCATGCAGGCTCAGCGCCATATGGGCCTGGCCTGCATCCAGCTTGGGCTCGTGGACGGCCCAGGTCAAGTTGCGGGCAAAGCCGTGCTTGGGCAGGTCGCCGCGCATATTGAACTGCGGAAAGCACACCGGAATACCGCCGCGAATGGCCGCTTGACCATCCATGATGCTTTTCGGACTCAGGTACAGGCGCTCACGTCCACCCGCCACCCACGAAAGTACGTGTGCGCCATGATGGGCCACCACCACACGGTCACCCCCCGGCAGCGCCAGCTCGGTTGCAGGCAAGCCTGCAAACTGAACATCGCGACAGCTGGCCGGTGCAGTCATGGTCAGCCGTTCAGTTCATCAGCGCGACGCTGGGCCGCTTCAAAATCAAGGTCGCCGGAGTAAATGGCACGACCACAAATCACGCCCTCCACGCCTTCGTCCTCCACCGCGCACAGCTGTTCGATGTCGTTCATGTTCGACAGCCCACCCGAAGCGATGACGGGAATGGACAGGGCCTGCGCCAGCTTGACGGTAGCGTCCACGTTGATGCCGCTGAGCATGCCATCGCGACCAATGTCGGTGTAGATGATGGACTCCACGCCCCAACCCTCGAACTTTTGCGCCAGATCCACCACTTCGTGACCTGTCAGCTTGCTCCAGCCATCTGTGGCCACTTTGCCGTCCTTGGCGTCCAGGCCCACGATGATGTGGCCTGCGAACGCGGTGCAGGCGTCCTTGAGAAAACCAGGGTTCTTCACAGCAGCGGTACCGATGATCACGTACTGCAAACCGGCGTCGATGTATTTCTCGATGGTGTCCAGGTCGCGGATGCCACCGCCCAGCTGCACAGGAATGTCCGAGCCAACCTCTTGCAGGATGGCCTTGATGGCACCAAAGTTTTGCGGTTTGCCGGCAAAAGCGCCATTGAGGTCCACCAAATGCAGGCGTCGCGCGCCTTTGTCCAGCCAGTTGCGAGCCATCGCAGCGGGGTCTTCGCCAAAAGTGGTGGCCTGGTCCATATCGCCTTGCTTGAGGCGAACGCAGTGGCCGTCTTTGAGGTCAATGGCGGGGATCAGAATCATGGCAAGTCAGAAAATCAAAAAGAAGAAACAAACAGCAATCAGGGTTGCCAGTGGAGGAAATTGCGAAATAGGGCCAGGCCTTGGTCTGCGCTTTTTTCAGGATGAAACTGTGTAGCAAACAGGTTGTCTTTGGCAATGGCACAGGCAAAGCGGCCACCGTAATCGGTCTGCGCAGCGCTGTGCGCCGGGTTGGCCACTTTGGCATAAAAGCTGTGTACAAAATAGTACCAGCTGCCGTCGGGAATGCCCTGCCACAAGGCATGTGCAGGGGCGTCCTGCCAGACCTGGTTCCAGCCCATTTGCGGCACTTTGTAACGGGTGCCGTCGGGTTGCAACTTTCCCGCCAGATCAAACTTGATGACATCGCCCGCAATCAAGCCCAGGCCGGGCGTATCACCTTCGGCACTGTGGTCAAGCAGCATCTGCATACCTACGCACACGCCAAACAGGGGTTTGCCGGCTGCGGCTTCAAGCACTGCGTCCAGCAGGCCGGACTCGCGCAGCTCGCGCATGCAGTCGGGCATGGCCCCCTGCCCCGGCAAGACCACACGGTGGGCATCGCGCACGACCTGCGGGTCAGACGTGACCGTCACCTCAGCATGGTCTACGCTGGAGGCCGCATGCATCACCGCTTGCGCCACACTGCGCAGGTTGCCCATGCCGTAATCAACGACGGCGACGCGGTTCACACTCATGATCAGAGGCTACCCTTGGTCGAAGGAATCATGCCCGCTGCACGCGGATCGAGTTCCAGTGCGGCCCGCAGCGTACGGCCAAAGGCCTTGAAGATGGTTTCACACTGGTGGTGCGCGTTAAAACCCTTGAGGTTGTCAATGTGCAGCGTCACAGCGGCGTGGTTCACGAAGCCCTGAAAGAACTCGTACACCAGCTGCGTATCCAGCTCGCCAATCATGCCGGAGGTGAATTTCACGTCCATGTGCAAGCTGGGGCGACCCGAAAAATCCACCACCACGCGGCTCAATGCCTCGTCCAGCGGCACATAAGCGTGGCCGTAGCGGCGAATGCCCTTCTTGTCGCCCACGGCTTTGGCAAAGGCCTGGCCCAGCGTGATGCCAATGTCTTCCACGGTGTGGTGACCATCAATGTGCAAGTCGCCCTCGCACTGGATATCGAGGTCGATCAAACCGTGACGCGCGATCTGGTCGAGCATGTGATCCAGAAAACCAATGCCCGTGGCCAACTTGGCTTGGCCCGTGCCATCCAGATTCACGGCAACACGAATGTTCGTTTCGGCCGTCTTGCGGTTGACTTCAACGGTGCGGTTCATAGGGATTCCTTTACAGCTGCGAGCATCAGCGTATTTTCTTGCGGGGTGCCTACTGTCAGGCGCAGGCAATTGCCCAGCAATGGATGCATTTTAGAAATGTTCTTGACGAGCACTTTGCGGGCCCTCATGCCCTCAAAGGCTTTGGCTGCATCCGGCACACGCACCAAAATCATGTTGGCTTCGCTGGGGAAAGGCTGTACACCGGGCAGTGCTGCCAATTCACGCAGCAATCGGGCACGCTCTTCGCGCAGGGTTTTGGCCTGCGCCGCGAACACATCAGTGTGCTCCAGCGCAAACAGCGCGCACTCGTAATTGAGCACACTGATGTTGTACGGTGGGCGCACCTTGTCAATTTCAGCAATCAAGGCTTTGGGGCCCATCATGTAACCCAGGCGAACGCCCGCCAGACCAAACTTGGACAGCGTACGCATGAGCAGCACATGCGAATGTTGACCCAGGCGGTCAATGTAACTTTTGCTTGCGAAGGGCTGATAGGCCTCGTCGATCACCACCAGACCGCCCTGCTTGCCTTGGGCCTCGATGATGCGTTCGATCGCCGCGTCGTTCCACAGGTTGCCGGTGGGGTTGTTGGGGTAGGCCAGGTAGACGATGGACGGCTTGTGCTCGGCAATGGCGGAGAGCATCGCGGCCTCGTCCAGCTCAAAGTCGGCAGTGAGCGGAACGCCGTGGAAGGCCAGGCCTTGCAGCTTAGCGCTCATGGCGTACATCACAAAACCAGGTACGGGTGCGAGGATGGAGGCACCAGGCACATCGCAGGCCATGGCCAGCAGCGAAATCAGCTCGTCCGAGCCGTTGCCCAGCATGATGTCGCAGCCTTCGGGCATGCCCGCGTACTGCGCCAGCGCGGCGCGCAGATCATTCACACGGCCATCGGGGTAACGATTCAGGGCCAGTTGCCCCAAACGCTCGCCCAGCGCCTTTTGCAACTGGGGCGGCAGGCTGAAGGGGTTTTCCATCGCGTCGAGCTTGACCATGCCGACCGAGTCCTGGATCGCGTAGGCGTGCATGGACTGCACGTCCTGGCGGATGCGTTGCATGAGTTTCGGGTTCACGGTCATGTCGACTCTCGCATGGGAGGAACAGGGTTCAGACGCATTTCGGCAGCACGGGCGTGGCCCTGCAAGCCTTCGCCATAGGCCAGCTCGGCAGCAATGCGACCCAGCGGCTGGGCTCCGGCCTCGCTCACCTCAATGAGGCTGCTGCGTTTCTGGAAGTCGTAGACACCCAAGGGCGACGAAAAACGCGCCGTGCCGCTGGTGGGCAGCACATGGTTGGGGCCTGCGCAGTAGTCGCCCAGGCTTTCGCTAGTGTAGGCACCCAAAAAGATGGCACCCGCGTGGCGCAGCAACGGCTCCCAACGATGCGGGTCGTTACTGGAGACTTCGAGGTGCTCAGGCGCGATGCGGTTACTGATGGCGCAGGCCTCTTCCATGTTGCGCGTCAGGATCAACGCGCCCCGGTCGTGCAGGCTCTTGGCGATGATTTCGCGGCGCGGCATGGTGGGCAGCAGGCGATCAATCGCAGCCTGCACCGCGTCGATGTAGGCCGCATCAGGGCACAACAGGATGCTTTGCGCCAGCTCGTCGTGCTCGGCCTGGCTGAACAAGTCCATCGCCACCCACTCGGCCGGTGTGCTGCCGTCGGCCAGCACCAGAATTTCGCTGGGGCCAGCAATCATGTCGATGCCCACGGTGCCGAACACGCGCTTTTTGGCGCTGGCCACATAGGCATTGCCCGGGCCGGTGATCTTGTCCACCTTGGGGATGGTTGCGGTGCCGTAAGCCAGCGCGGCCACGGCCTGCGCACCGCCCACGGTGAAGGCGCGGCTGACGCCCGCCACACAGGCAGCCGCCAGCACCAGCGGGTTGCGCACGCCAGCTGGCGTAGGCACCACCATGATGATCTCCTGCACACCCGCCACGTGGGCAGGAATCGCATTCATCAACACCGACGATGGATAAGCTGCCTTGCCCCCCGGCACGTAAATGCCCACACGGTCCAGCGGCGTGACCTTCTGCCCCAGTAGCGTGCCGTCTTCGTCACGGTAGCTCCAGCTCTCGCCAGAGGCTTTCTTTTGCGCTTCGTGGTACTGGCGCACGCGTTTGGCGGCGGCTTGAAGCGCCTCGCGCTGCACAGCAAGCAAACTGTCCAGGGCAGACTGCAACTCGGCTTGGCTGATTTCCAGCGCCTTCACGTCGCCAGCCTGTACACCGTCAAACCGCTGCGTGTAGTCCAGCACAGCGGCATCGCCGCGTTTTTGAACATCTGCAAGGATGTCGGCCACACGTTGTTCAATGGCAGCATCGGTGTCTGCCGACCAATGCAGGCGCTGCGCAAACGCGGCCTCAAAACCGGCGTCGGCCGTGTTCAGTCGCAAAGGGCGGGCTTGCAAAGTCATCGTCAATCTTTCTTCACGGCACCAGCAAAGGCGTCGATGATGGCGCGGATCGGGGCTTGCTTGAGTTTGAGCGCCGCCTGGTTGACCACCAGACGCGAACTGATGTCCATGATGCGCTCGACTTCAACCAGGTGGTTGGCCTTGAGCGTGCTGCCGGTCGACACCAGATCCACAATCGCATCGGCCAAGCCGGTGAGCGGGGCCAGCTCCATGCTGCCATAGAGCTTGATCAGGTCAACGTGCACGCCTTTTTCAGCGAAAAAATCGCGGGCAATGCTGGTGTACTTGGTGGCCACGCGCAAACGCGAGCCTGTGCGCACCTGCGCGGCGTAGTCGTAGTCGGCGCGCACGGCCACACTCATGCGGCATTTGGCGATGCGCAGGTCCAGCGGTTGATACAGGCCCTGGCCACCATGCTCGATCAACGTATCCAGCCCAGTCACGCCCAGATCAGCACCGCCGTACTCCACATAGGTGGGCACATCGGTGGCGCGCACCAGCACCACACGCACTTCGGGTTTGTTGGTCGGCAAAATCAGTTTGCGTGACTTTTCCGGGTCTTCCAGCACCTCGATACCCGCAGCTTTGAGCAGCGGCAAGGTTTCGTCAAAGATGCGCCCCTTGGACAGGGCCAGGGTGATGGTGCTCATTTCACTCTTTCAATGTCGGCGCCCAGCGCACGCAATTTGTTTTCCATGCGGTCATAGCCACGATCCAGGTGATAGATGCGGTCCACCAGGGTCTCGCCTTCGGCCACCAGACCGGCAATCACCAGGCTGGCCGAAGCGCGCAAATCGGTGGCCATGACGGTGGCACCCGAGAGCTGCTTGACGCCTTCGACCATGGCCACACGGCCATCGATCTGAATATTCGCACCCAGACGCACCAGCTCGTTGACGTGCATGAAGCGGTTTTCAAAAATGGTTTCGGTCACCTTGCTGCCGCCTTCGGCAATGCAGTTCAGCGCCATGAACTGCGCCTGCATGTCGGTGGGAAAGCCCGGGTACTCGGTGGTGCGGAAACTTTGCGCCTTCAAGCGGCCCTTGCTGCGCACGCGAATGAAACCTTCGCCGGCTTCAATCTGGGCGCCTGCCGCTTGCAACTTTTCCACCACAGCTTCGAGGTGTTCGGCACGACCGTGGCGCAAGACCACATCGCCCCCTGTCGCAGCCACAGCACACAAAAAGGTGCCTGCCTCAATGCGGTCGGCCACCACCTGATGCTGGCAACCATGCAAACGCTCCACCCCCTGGATGTGAATTTTGCTGGTGCCGTGGCCTTCGATTTTGGCGCCCATCTTGATGAGCATCTCGGCCAAGTCCGGAATCTCCGGCTCTTGCGCCGCGTTTTCCAAAATGGTTTCGCCCTCGGCCAAGGCTGCAGCCATCAAAAAGTTTTCGGTACCCGTCACCGTCACCATGTCGGTGGTGATGCGTGCCCCCTTCAGGCGTGTGCGACCCGCAGGCAAGCTCGCCAGCATGTAGCCATGCTCCACGCTGATGTCGGCACCCATGGCCTGCAAGCCCTTGATGTGCTGGTCCACAGGACGAGAACCAATGGCACAACCACCGGGCAGCGAAACTTTGGCCTTGCCAAAACGCGCCAGCAGGGGGCCAAGCGCCAGCACCGATGCACGCATGGTTTTGACCAGCTCGTAAGGTGCCTCGGGGTTGTTGAGGCTGCCGGCATCCAGCGCGACCGAGCCGTCTTCGTGATGCTCAGCCGTAACGCCCATGTTGCGAATCAGCTTGAGCATGGTAGACACGTCTTGCAGGCGCGGCACATTGGCCAGCGTCACCGGCTCGGCACTGAGCAATGCGGCACACAACTCGGGCAATGCTGCATTCTTGGCGCCTGCCACATCGATCGTGCCTTGCAGGGAACGACCGCCGCGAATCAGAAGTTTGTCCATGTGTGCTTCAGCTTTGTTGTTTGGCCCATTCGGCGGGCGTGTAGGTTTTCATGGACAGGGCATGCACTTCGTCCGTCTGGATTTTGGTGCCCAGCGTGGCGTACACGCGCTGATGACGCGCAATCGCGCGCAGGCCCTCGAACTCGGGCGAGACGATCACGGCGCTCCAGTGGCGACCATCGCCATCGACTTCAAGGTGGTCGCAGCGCAAACCTGCTGCGATGATGGCGTGGAGTTGTTCGGCGTTCATGCTCATTTCAGTTGCGGATTTTGTAGCCCGTGCGCAGCAAGGTCAGCGCGATGGTGCTGACCAGCACAAAGGCCAGCCCCACCACCGACAAACTCGTCCAGGGCGACACATCACTTTGACCGAAGAAGCCGTAACGGAAACCATCGATCATGTAAAAAAACGGATTCAGGTGGGACAGCTGCTGCCAAAACGGCGGCAGCGAATGAATGGAATAAAACACACCCGACAAAAACGTCATCGGCATGATGATGAAGTTCTGGAAAGCGGCCATCTGGTCAAACTTTTCAGCCCACAGACCAGCAATCAAGCCCAGGGCCCCCAGCATGGCCGCGCCCAACACGGCGAACACCAAAATCCACAGCGGATACACAAACTCGATGTGCACCATCCAGCCTGTGATGACAAACACACCCAGGCCTACCGCCAGCCCGCGCACCACCGACGAGCCCACATAAGCCACAAACCAGCTCCAGTGCGACAAGGGCGTGAGCAGCACAAACACCAGATTGCCCATGATCTTGCTCTGGATCAGGCTGGACGAGCTGTTGGCAAATGCGTTTTGCAGCACACTCATCATCATCAGACCCGGCAGCAAGAATGCCGTGTAGGGCACCTGGTCATAGACCTTGACGTGATCCTGCAGCACATGGCCAAAGATCAGCATGTACAGCACCGAAGTCAGCACCGGTGCAGCCACCGTCTGGAAACTGACCTTCCAGAAGCGCAGGATTTCTTTGTAGAAAAGGGTTTGCCAGCCTGTCATTTCGAGGCCTCCGATTGACCGCGGTTCATGACTTCCAGGAACACGTCTTCCAGGTCGGCCTGGCGAATTTCGACATCCTCAGCCACCAAGCCCGCCGAACGAACCGCAGCCAGATGGTTTTCGATTTCGATGGCGTTGTGCACCGGCAGCTGCACGATCCGCCCCGTCACGCGTGCCAGCGCAGCCAAGGCATCAGGCAACACACCATCCATCTTGAAACGCAGCACTTGCGCTGTCGCAGAGCGCAACAAGTCAGAGGTGCGCTCCAGCGCCACCACACGACCTTGTTTGAGCATGGCAATACGGCCGCACAACGCCTCGGCTTCTTCGAGGTAATGGGTGGTCAGCAAGACGGTGTGGCCTTGCTTGTTGAGTTTGGCAATGAATTGCCACAAGGTCTGGCGCAACTCCACATCCACGCCCGCTGTCGGCTCATCGAGCACGATCACGCGGGGCTTGTGCACCAAGGCCTGGGCCACCAGCACACGTCGCTTCATGCCGCCTGAGAGCTGGCGCATATTGCTGTTGGCTTTGTCGCTCAACCCCAGGTTGTGCAACAGTTCATCGATCCATGCATCGTTTTTGGCCACGCCAAAATAGCCCGACTGAATGCGTAACGCTTCGCGCACGGTAAAGAAAGGGTCAAACACCAGCTCTTGAGGCACCACCCCCAACAGGCGACGAGCCTGGGCAAAGTCAGCCTGAACATCGTGGCCATGCACCTGCACACTGCCTGAGCTCGCACGCGCCAGACCCGCCAGAATGCTGATCAGGGTGGTTTTGCCGGCCCCATTGGGACCCAGCAAACCAAAAAACTCGCCCTCTTCCACCCTCAGATTGATGCCATCGAGGGCTTTGAATGTGCCTTGTCCAGCCTGGCGTGCAGGATAAAGCTTGCTAACGTCTTGAAACAGGAGTGCGCTCATGGGAGATCTGTATTTTAAGGGCTGAGACCCTTGCTCCCCTCACCCCAAAGGCGCGAAGGGCCCAAAAGACGGGAACGGGATCAATGCCCCAGCAGGCCTTGAACCCCGTACACATGCGCCAGCGATTGCAGACGTTCGGGCATGTTGCGCACTTCCAAAACCCGGCCAGCGGCCTGCGCCTGCCGGCGGCATGCCAGCAACACCGCCAAAGCCGAGGAGTCAAAGGCCTGCAAGTCCTGCGCATCGAGCTGCAGCACACCCGCACTTGCATCGATCTGAGCACTCAGATCGCGCAGGCATCTCTCGGCCTGTGCATGCATCAAGGTGGCGGGCAGACGGATCATGGTTTATTTGGCTGCAGCGCTGACGTTGCCGGCGTTGCGTTTGTTTTGTTCGTTGAGGTTGGCAATCAGCGCGTCAATGCCGTTGGCGTTGATGACGCTGCTGAACTGGGTGCGGTAATTTTCCACCAGCCACACGCCCAGCACGTTCATGTCAAACACCAACCAGCCCGAAGCGGCATCGGCACTCTTTTCCAGTCGGTAATCCATCTGGATGGGGTCGCCCTTGCCACGCACCTCGGTCTGCACAACCAGGTTGCTGTCTTGTTGACCGGGTCGAACAGGTTTAACCACCACCGTTTGCTCGCCCAGCTGGCTCAGCGCGCCGGCATAAGTGCGGACCAACAAAAGTTTGAAAGCATCTTGCAGCTGCGTACGCTGGGGTTCAGTGGCTTTGCGCCATGCCGGTCCCACAGCCAGCGCCGTCATGCGGCGGAAATTCACATACTGCATCAGCTCGCTGTCGACCAGCTGCATGATGCGGTTGGTATCACCGCTGCGCAAGGTTTTGTCGGCCTTGATGGTGTTTAGCGTCTTGGTGGTGATGCGCGCAATGAAGGCATCCGGCGTTTCAGGCGCTGCCCAGGCCAGTGGCATTTGTACAGCAGCCAAGGCCAAAGCCGCTGCTGATAACCATTGACGACGTGTAGAGGTGAATTGCATAGTGTTCATGGCACTCACTGTAGAGGCTTCCCGCATCGCTTGGATATCAGGATGTAAGCAAATTTTTATTGGAGATCGGGGTCACTGTAATCAAAATTGCTGGGTGGGTTGCCATCGTAGATGTCGTTGCGGCGCTTTTGCAAATAGGCATCGCGCACAAAGCTGTAGGGATCCAGGGCAGCTTCTTTGACGACATCGACCGCCTGCAACAAGCCGGCGCGCGTATCGGTTGCGTGCAAAAAGGTCAGGCTGTTACGGGTGGACACATCTGACACCTGCTGGACCAGATCGCCTTTTGCATCCAGCGGCAAAGCCGCTGTGTCTCGCAAGGTCGACGGCCCGAAAACAGGCAGCACCACATAAGGACCAGATGGCACACCCCAATGTCCCAGGGTCTGGCCAAAATCTTCCTTGCGCTTCGGCAGACGCATTTCGGTAGCCACATCCAGCAAGCCCCCCAAACCAAAGGTGGTGTTGATCACCACACGCATGGCGGTCTCGACTGCGGCCTGCCCCTTGAACTGCAACAGACTGTTGGTGGCCGTCCAGACATCACCCAGGTTGCCAAAGAAATTGTTGACACCCGTGCGCACGGGCGAGGGCACCACATTCACATAGGCTTTGGCCAAGGGCTTGAGCGCGACTTGATCCAACTTGTCATTGAAGCTATAGACCGAACGGTTCATGCCTTCCCAGGGATCACGCGCATCAGCGGCTTTGCCAGGCGCAGTGGCACAGCCGGACAGCACAGCAAGCGTCAATACTGCGCAAAGGATGCGCAACCCGTTCTTCATTTGGCCGCTCCTGGTGCCGGATCAGCAGCCTTGCTGTAGAGGAACTGGCTGATCAGGTTTTCCAGAATCACGGCCGATTGAGTGGTGCCGATCTGATCGCCTTGTGCAAGGTTCTTTTCATCGGCGCCAGGCACGATGCCCACATACTGCTCGCCCAGCAAACCACTGGTCAAAATTTTGAGCGAGCTGTCTTTCGGGAAAGGGTGCTGGTTTTGCATGTCCAGTTTCACAAGCGCCTGAAAGGACTCATTGTCAAAGTCGATGCCTGCCACGCGGCCCACAACAACCCCTGCGCTCTTGACCGCAGCACCGGGCTTGAGGCCCCCAATGTTGTCAAACTTGGCCGTCACGCTATAGGTGGACTGCCAGTTCCACTGCAGCAAATTAGCAGACTTGAGGGCCAGAAACAGCACAGCCAACAGGCCCAGCACCACAAACAAACCTACCCACACATCTTTTTTAGAACGTTGCATCTCTGCCTCCTGCCCAGCCGATTCAAATGCTGAACATCATCGCTGTGAGGATGAAATCCAGCCCCAGCACCGATAACGAAGAAATCACCACACTGCGCGTGGTCGCATTGGCCACACCCTCAGGCGTGGGTTGAGCCACAAAACCTTGCAGCAAAGCAATAAAGGTCACAGCCACAGCAAAGACCACGCTTTTGATCATGCCGTTACCCACGTCCTTGAAGACATCCACACCACCTTGCATCTGACTCCAGAACGAACCCGCATCCACGCCGATCAGCAACACGCCGACAGCGTAGCCGCCCACAATACCCACGGCACTGAACACCGCCGTCAAAATGGGCAAGGCAATCACACCCCCCCAGAAACGTGGCGCCAGTATGCGCTTGACCGGATCCACGGCCATCATCTCCAGCGCAGTCAACTGCTCGCCCGCACGCATCAAGCCGATTTCCGCAGTCAGCGAAGCGCCCGCACGGCCAGCGTACAGCAGCGCAGCCACCACAGGGCCCAATTCACGCACCAGGCTCAGCGCCACCAGCAAACCCAGCGCCTCGGCAGAGCCATAACGCTGCAAGGTGTAGTAACCCTGCAGGCCCAGCACAAAACCCACAAACAGGCCTGAGACCGTGATGATGGCCAGAGAGTAATTACCAAGGAAATGCACCTGATCCCGCACCAGACCAAAGCGTCGCATGCTGCCTGGCAAAGATGCCAGCAAACGCAGAAGCAGCCTTGCGCCGTAGCCCCAGCTTTGCAGGAGGTTGCTGGTTTTCTCGCCCAGTTGTGCCAAGACATCCAATACGTTCATGCCTGCACTCCAAAATCGTCAGCCACCGTGGGCGCGGGGTAATGGAATGCCACAGGCCCGTCAGACAGCGCATGCACAAACTGATGAATCAAGGGGTCGGTGCTGGCCATCAACTCTGCTGGCGTGCCTTGCGCCGCCACCTGGCCATTGGCCAAGACCACCACATGGTCGGCAATCTCGAAGGTTTCGTTCACATCGTGTGAGACGATGATGCTGGTCAGTCCCAGGCTGTCGTTCAAGCGGCGAATCAGGCGTGCGGCGGTTCCGAGCGAAATCGGATCCAGACCTGCAAACGGCTCGTCGTACATGATCAGCTGCGGGTCCAGCGCAATGGCACGCGCCAAGGCCACACGACGGCTCATGCCCCCGGAAATTTCAGACGGAAGCAGGTCGCGCGCGCCACGCAGGCCCACAGCGTCGAGCTTCATGAGCACAATGTCGCGCACCATGGATTCGGGCAAGCCCGCATGCTCACGCAGCGGGAAGGCCACGTTGTCAAACACATTCATGTCGGTGAACAGGGCCCCAAACTGGAACAGCATGCCCATGCGACGACGGGCTTCGTAAAGTTGAGCCGTACCCATGTGCCCGACATCGGCACCATCAAACAACACTTTGCCCGCTTGGGCCTTGACCTGCCCGCCAATCAGGCGCAGCACGGTGGTTTTGCCGCCGCCGGAAACGCCCATGAGGGCCGTGACCTTGCCACGCGGTACGCTCAGATTCACATCGCGCAGGATGACGCGATCACCATAGCCAAAGGTGACACGATCGAGTTCAACGAGAGCGCTGGACGGTGGTGTAGACATGAATGCAAAGAGCCGGTATCAACCGGCTCTTGGGGCTCGCAGGTAAACAAAAATGTTTACCTTCGGTTCCTAGGGATTGTACTAGGAATTAGCGCGGCAGGCTGGTTGTGCCCATCAGGAACTCGTCCACCGCACGTGCGGCCTGGCGACCCTCGCGGATGGCCCAGACCACCAGGGACTGGCCACGGCGCATGTCGCCTGCGGCAAAGACCTTGGGCACATTGGTGGCGTAGCCGCCGATGAACTCGGTCGATGCCTTGGCGTTGCCACGGGCGTCTTTGTCCACGCCAAAAGAGTCGAGCACGGTGGCGACCGGGTTCACGAAACCCATGGCCAACAGCACCAGGTCGGCCTGGTATTCCTTTTCGGAGCCGGGCACTTCGACCATCTTGCCGTCCTTGAATTCGACCTGCACGGTTTTCAGGCCGGTGACCTTGCCGTTCTTGCCGATAAACTCCTTGGTGGAGATGGCGAATTCGCGCTTGAGCAGACCTTTTTCTTCGCTCTCGTCGTGGCTGGAGCTGGTGCGCAGCTTGAGCGGCCAGTAAGGCCACACCAGCGCCTTGTTTTCCCTTTCGGGGGGCATGGGCATCACCTCGAACTGGGTGACGCTGGCCGCACCGTGGCGGGTGCTGGTGCCCACGCAGTCACTGCCGGTGTCGCCGCCGCCAATCACGATGACGTGCTTGCCGTCCGCGCGCAGCTGGCCCTTGAGCTTGTCGCCCGCATTGACCTTGTTTTGCTGCGGCAGGAACTCCATGGCGAAGTGGATGCCGTCCAGATCGCGGCCAGGGGCCGGCAGGTCACGCGACTGCTCGGAACCGCCGGTCAGCAGCACGGCGTCAAAGTCTTTCTTGAGCTGTTCGGCACTGATGCTTTCCTTGGCCCAGTTGGTGACCTTGGAATCCTTGGGCCATTCGCCCACCACCACGCCGGTGCGGATGGTCACGCCTTCGGCTTCGAGCTGCTTGACGCGGCGGTCGATATGCGCCTTGTCCAGCTTGAAGTCGGGGATACCGTAACGCAGCAGGCCGCCAACGCGGTCGTTCTTTTCGAACAGGGTCACATCGTGGCCAGCGCGGGCCAGCTGCTGCGAAGCGGCCAGGCCAGCGGGGCCGGCGCCGATCACAGCAACTTTCTTGCCCGTCTTGACCTTGGCAATCTGCGGCTGCACCCAGCCGTTGTCCCAGGCGCGGTCGATGATGGCGTGCTCAATGGACTTGATGCCGATGGCGTCGCCATTGAAGTTCACCACGCAAGCGGCCTCGCAAGGTGCGGGGCAGATGCGGCCGGTGAACTCGGGGAAGTTGTTGGTGCTGTGCAGCACGTCAATCGCGTTCTTCCAGTCGCCGTGGTAGACCAGGTCGTTGAAGTCCGGAATGATGTTATTGACCGGGCAGCCGTTGTTGCAAAACGGCGTTCCGCAGTCCATGCAGCGCGCGCCTTGCGTTTTGGCTTGCTCGTCGGTCAAACCGATCACAAATTCGCCGTAATTCTTCAGGCGCTCGGTGACGGGCTTGTAGCCCTCTTCGATGCGCTCAAATTCCATGAAGCCGGTGACTTTTCCCATGATGCTTCCTTATTTCTTTGTTCGTTCGTGATCAGGCAGCGACAGGCTTGGCGGCCTGGGCTGCTTTTTTCGCGTTGATTTCGCCCAGGGCGCGCTTGTATTCGTTGGGGAAGACCTTCACGAACTTGGCGCGGGCCGTGGCCCAGTTGTCCAGCAGCTCACGGGCGCGCTGGCTGCCGGTCCACTTGTGGTGGTCTTCCAGCAGCTTCTTGAGTTGCGCCTCGTCGGTCTGGTCGCGGTGCCACACTTTGCGGTCGATCTGGGCTTCCTGCTCGGCGGTTGACAGCACTTTTTCCATGCTGACCATGGCAGTGTTGCAGCGCGAAGCGAACTGACCGTCTTCGTCGTACACATAAGCGATGCCACCGCTCATGCCGGCGCCAAAGTTGCGGCCGGTCTTGCCCAGCACAGCCACAGTGCCGCCGGTCATGTATTCGCAGCCGTGGTCACCGGTGCCTTCGACCACCGCAGTGGCGCCCGACAGACGCACAGCGAAACGCTCGCCGCCCACGCCCGCGAAGTAAGCCTCGCCGCTGGTCGCACCGTACATCACGGTGTTACCCACGATGATGTTTTGCGCGGCCACGCCACGGAAGTCCAGGCTGGGGCGCACCACCACACGGCCGCCAGACAGGCCTTTGCCGGTGTAGTCGTTGGCTTCACCGATCAGGTACAGCGTGATGCCCTTGCACAGGAAAGCGCCGAACGACTGACCGCCCGTGCCTTCGAGCTGGATGCGGATGGTGTCGTCGGGCAATCCTTCGGGGTGCACCTTGGTCACGGCGCCCGACAGCATGGCGCCAACCGAGCGGTTGACGTTGCGGGCCGTTTCCATGAAGGAGACTTTTTCACCCTTGTCGATGGCGGCGCGGCTCTTGGCGATCAGCACATTGTCCAAGGCCTTGGCCAGACCGTGATCTTGAGTATCAGTGTGGCGCGAAGGCGTGCCGTCGGTGACTTGCGGCACAGCCAGCAGGCGACCAAAGTCCAGACCACGGGCTTTCCAGTGTTCGATGCCGGCGCGCATGTCGAGCAGGTCGGCGCGGCCCACCATGTCGTCAAACTTGGCGATGCCCAGCTGGGCCATGATCTGCCGCACTTCTTCGGCGATGAAGAAGAAGTAGTTGACCACGTGCTCGGGCTTGCCGCTGAACTTGGCGCGCAGCGCCGGGTCTTGCGTGGCCACGCCCACCGGGCAGGTGTTGAGGTGGCACTTGCGCATCATGATGCAACCCTCGACCACCAGCGGTGCGGTGGCGAAGCCGAATTCGTCAGCGCCCAGCAGCGCACCGATGGCGACGTCGCGGCCGGTCTTCATTTGGCCGTCGGCCTGCACACGGATGCGGCCGCGCAGGCCATTAAGCACCAGGGTCTGCTGGGTCTCGGCCAAGCCAATCTCCCAGGGGGAACCGGCGTGCTTGACAGACGACCAGGGCGAAGCGCCGGTGCCGCCGTCGTGGCCGGCGATCACCACATGGTCGGCCTTGCACTTGGCCACGCCCGCAGCGATCGTGCCCACGCCCACTTCGGACACCAGCTTGACGCTGATGTCAGAGTGAGGTGCCACGTTTTTCAGGTCGTGAATCAGCTGGGCCAGGTCTTCAATGGAGTAGATGTCATGGTGCGGCGGGGGCGAAATCAGGCCCACACCGGGCACCGAGTGGCGCAGCTTGCCGATGTACTCGGACACTTTGCCGCCGGGCAGCTGACCACCTTCACCAGGCTTGGCACCCTGGGCCATCTTGATCTGGATCTGGTCGGCGCTGGACAGGTATTCGGCCGTGACGCCAAAGCGGCCCGAGGCCACCTGCTTGATGCGCGAACGCAGGCTGTCGCCGTCATTCAGCGGCAGGTCAACTTCGACCACGTCCTTGCCGATGACCGACGCCAGGGTCTCGCCCTTCTTGATCGGGATACCCTTGAGCTCGTTGCGGTAACGGGCCGCGTCTTCGCCGCCTTCACCGGTGTTGCTCTTGCCGCCAATACGGTTCATGGCAATGGCCAGCGTGGCGTGGGCTTCGGTGGAGATCGAGCCCAGCGACATGGCACCGGTGGCAAAACGCTTGACGATCTCGGCAGCAGGTTCCACCTGCTCCAGCGGAATGGCCTTGGACGGATCGATCTTGAACTCGAACAGACCGCGCAGGGTCATGTGGCGCTTGCTCTGGTCGTTGATGATCTGGGCGTATTCCTTGTAGGTGCTGAAGTTGCCGGCACGGGTGGAGTGCTGCAGCTTGGCAATCGCGTCAGGCGTCCACATGTGCTCTTCGCCACGGGCGCGCCAGGCGTATTCGCCACCGGCGTCCAGCGCATTGGCCAGCACCGGGTCGTTGCCGAAAGCGGCCTTGTGCATGCGGATGGCTTCTTCGGCGATCTCGAAGATGCCAATGCCTTCGACGCGGCTGGGGGTGCCGGTGAAGTACTTGTCGATGGTGGCCTTGTTGATGCCGATGGCTTCGAACAGCTGGGCACCGCAGTAGGACATGTAGGTGCTCACGCCCATCTTGGACATGATCTTGGACAGGCCCTTGCCGATCGCCTTGATGTAGTTGTAGATGGCCTTGTCGGCCGACAGGTCGCCCGGCAGTTCCTTGTGCAGGGCGGCCAGGGTTTCCATCGCCAGGTAGGGGTGCACGGCTTCGGCGCCGTAACCGGCCAGCACGGCGAAGTGGTGCACTTCGCGGGCAGTGCCGGTTTCCACCACCAGACCAGCGGTGGTGCGCAGACCTTCGCGCACCAGGTGCTGGTGGATGGCTGACAGCGCCAGCAGCGCGGGCACGGCAATGCGCGCAGCGCTCACGCCACGGTCGCTGATGATCAGGATGTTGTGGCCACCCCTGATGGCGTCCACCGCTTCGGCGCACAGCGAGGCCAGCTTGGCTTCCACACCCTCGTTGCCCCAGGCGGCGGGGTAGGTGATGTCCAGTGTGGCGCTCTTGAACTTGCCCTTGGTGGCTTGCTCGATGTTGCGCAGCTTGGCCATGTCGGCGAAGTCCAGGATGGGCTGGCTCACTTCGAGGCGCATGGGCGGGTTGACCTGGTTGATGTCCAGCAGGTTCGGCTTGGGACCGATGAAGGACACCAGCGACATCACGATGGCTTCGCGAATCGGATCGATCGGCGGGTTGGTCACCTGGGCGAACAACTGCTTGAAGTAGTTGAACACCGGCTTGTTCTTGTCGGAGAGCACGGCCAGCGGGCTGTCGTTGCCCATGGAGCCGATGGCTTCTTCGCCGGCAGCAGCCATGGGCGCCAGCAGGAACTTGATGTCTTCCTGGGTGGTGCCAAACGCTTGCTGCAGGTCGAGCAGCGCCACGTCGGTGGCAGGTGCGTTGTCGGCCACAGCGGCCACATCGTCGAGTTTGATGCGCAGGTTGTCGATCCACTGGGCATAGGGCTTGACGCTGGCCAGGCCCGCCTTGAGCTCTTCGTCGTCGATCATGCGGCCTTGTTCCAGGTCGATCAGGAACATCTTGCCGGGCTGCAGACGCCACTTGCGCACGATCTTGCTTTCGGGCACGGGCAGCACGCCGGATTCGGAACCCATGATGACCATGTCGTCATCGGTCACGCAGTAGCGCGAGGGGCGCAGGCCGTTGCGGTCCAGCGTGGCTCCGATCTGGCGGCCATCGGTGAACACGATCGAGGCCGGGCCGTCCCAAGGCTCGAGCATGGCGGCGTGGTATTCGTAGAAAGCCTTGCGGCGCGCATCCATGGTGGTGTGCTGTTCCCAAGGCTCGGGGATCATCATCATCACGGCCTGGCTGATCGGGTAGCCCGCCATGGTCAGCAGTTCCAGGCAGTTGTCGAAGGTGGCGGTGTCGGACTGGCCGGCAAAGCTGATCGGGTAGAGCTTTTGCAGGTCTTCGCCCAGCACCGGCGAGGACATCACGCCTTCACGGGCCTTCATCCAGTTGTAATTGCCCTTGACGGTGTTGATTTCACCGTTGTGCGCCACATAGCGGTAGGGGTGGGCCAGCGGCCACTCGGGGAAGGTGTTGGTCGAGAAACGCTGGTGCACCAGGCCCAGGGCGGAAACGCAGCGCTCGTCCTGCAGGTCCAGGTAATAAGTGCCCACCTGGTCGGCCAGCAGCAGGCCTTTGTAGACCACGGTGCGGCTGGACATGCTGGGGATGTAGTACTCGTTGCTGTGCTTGAGACCCAGCGCCTGGATGGCGGCGCTGGCGGTCTTGCGAATCACGTACAGCTTGCGCTCCAAAGCGTCCTGCACGATCACATCGGCGCCACGGCCGATGAAGATCTGGCGCATGATCGGCTCTTTTTCGCGCACGCGCGGCGATATGGGCATGTCGCGGTTGACCGGCACATCGCGCCAACCCAGCAACACCTGACCTTCGGCCTTGACGGCACGTTCCATTTCCTGCTCGCAAGCCATGCGCGAGGCGTGCTCCTTGGGCAGGAAGACCATGCCCACGCCGTATTCGCCAAACGGCGGCAGATTCACACCCTGCTTGGCCATCTCTTCGCGGTAGAGCGCATCGGGCAACTGGATCAGAATACCGGCGCCGTCACCCATCAACGGATCGGCACCCACGGCACCCCGGTGGTCCAGGTTTTCGAGGATCTTGAGGGCCTGCGTCACGATGGCGTGACTCTTGTTGCCTTTGATATGCGCCACAAAGCCGACGCCGCAGGCATCGTGTTCGTTGGCCGGGTCATACAGACCGGTTTGTTGGAAGAGTTCTTTGTCAGCAGCCGTGGTCATGGCGCACTCCTAGGGTTTTTACGCAGGTCAAGGAGTTTAATGCACTGCAGCATCCATGCCAACACAATTAATTGGGGTCAGATCCCAATTAATTTATCCATAGCTTCGGTAACGATTTAATTGGGGACAGATTAAGGCGCGGGATTTTTGAATGGCCGCCCCGCTTTGCCTGGCACCAAGCGGCGCGCCGCTCCCTGCCCCAGCTCGCGCACAAATGCCTCGGAACCCAAGGCCCACCCCGACAAGGCGGTTTTGGTCAATTCGATACGCTGTTGCTCGCTCAAACCCGTCTGCACCAGCGCGGCATACGCCGCCTCGCGGGCAAAAGGCGTGTTGCCCAAGGCCCAATACAGTGCATGCGGCATCACCAATTTGTCGCCCGACTGCCCAATAGAGTGCCTGTAGCTGGACCAGCGGTAATCCTCCGGACGCACCACCATGCCCGCACGCACCGGGTTCAGGTCGATATAAACCATACAAGCCAAAAGATAGCGCTCACTCTCAATCAGATTGCTGCGGTAGCGCCCTTCCCACAAAGTGCCGGTCCGCTTGTGGCGTAAATTGAAGTAGCGCACATAGGCTCTGCCCACGGCCTGCATCATTTGCGGCAACCCCTCTTGCGTCTCGGGCGTAGCCAGCAAATGGAAGTGGTTGTCCATGATCACCCAGGCATGAATGGCGACCTTGAAGGTCTTGGCGTGCTCCGTCCACAAATCCAGCATACGCTGCCGATCCTGATCATCACGCACGATGGCCTGGCGGTCGTTCCCGCGCTGGATGACGTGGTGCGGGTAACCGGCAACAGTAAGGCGAGGAAGTCGGGCCATGGGCACTCCGAAGTAGAGTGCCCAGTTTAAATGGGATCTGACCCCGATTAAATGGGGTAGCGCGTTTGCGCCAAACCACCCAGGCCGAATTCAGCCAGCAAGGCATCGAGCCGCTCACGGGCGCTGCGCTTTTTCTGGCCGGTGTATTTGGCCAGGATCAGCTCGTTTTTCATGCTGTGTTCCCAGCCCACCAGCTCGGTCACGGTCACGCTGTAACCCTGCGATTCGAGGTACAGGCAACGCAGCACGTTGGTGAGCTGGCTGCCCATCTCGCGGGTATGCAGCGGGTGACGCCAAAGTTCGGCCAGCGGCGTACGCTGCAGGTTCAGGGCTTTGCTCTGGTTAAGCGCCCGCGCCAGTTCGGCCTGGCAGCAGGGCACCAGCACCATATACCGGGCTTTCTTTTGCAGGCCGAAAGCAATGGCGTCGTCGGTGGCGGTGTCGCAGGCATGCAGCGCAGTGACCACGTCGATCTGTTCGGGCAACTCACTGCTTTGCGTCGACTCGGCCACGCTCACGTTCAAAAAGCGCATGCGGTCAAAGCCCAGTCGCTCGGCCAACTGGCGCGAAGACTCGACCAGTTCGCTACGGGTTTCAATGCCGTAGATCGTGCCTTTGCCCAAGGCTTTGAAAAACAGGTCGTAAATGATGAAGCCCAAATACGACTTGCCTGCGCCGTGGTCGGCCAAGGTGGGTCCTTGAGGCGAGTCGGGCAATTCGAGCAACAGTTTTTCGATGAACTGAAACAGGTGGTAGACCTGCTTGAGCTTGCGCCTCGAGTCCTGGTTGAGCTTGCCGTCGCGGGTGAGGATGTGCAGCTGCTTGAGCAGTTCGACCGATTGGCCGGGGCGTACTTCGGGCGGCAGGGTGTCGGCAGGTGCAGCCGCTTTGCTTGCATGCTTTTTCATGGCGTGGCATCCACATCCAGTTTTTTCCACCCATCCACGCCCAGCTTTTCCATCGTGGCCATGTTCACCTCGTAAATCATTTCAGCCTCGGGGAAAGCCTCCACCGCACGGTCGATGCTGGCCTCGCGGATCAGGTGCAGCGTGGGGTATGGCGAGCGGTTGGTGTAGTTGGTGATGTCATCGGGCTCGGTGCCCGCAAACTGAAATTCCGGGTGAAAGCTCGCAATCTGAAACTCGCCTTCCAGATCGAGCTCCTGCAACACACCATCAGCCTCGTCCAAAAAATCGTTGAAGTCCAGAAAGTCACGCAGCATGTGCGGCACGATCAAGAGCACGGTCTCGCGCGCTTCAGCAGGCAAAGAGGCCAGCGCTTGCAACTCTGAAATCAGCTCGTCGCGCAGGCCTTCGAGTCCCTTGGCTTCGCTGACAGCGTAATGGATCTGCCCCTTCACATGAGGTGCCTTGGCAAAGGGGCATAAGTTCAGGCCGATCACGGCGCGTTCGAGCCAGCGCACGGTGTCGGCGATGGCGATGTCTTGGGATGTCTCGGTCATGCCCCGATTGTGCCCTTGCTGAGCAAACGCTGAGCCAGCAGCGCCAACACCATCCCCGCGACACAACAGGCCACCGTGAACAATGGTGTCAGCTGCCAGCCGCCCGCACGCGCAGCCAAGGCAGCTGCCGCTGGTGGCCCCATAAACTGCCCCAGTGCAGACAGCTGCTGAACCCAGCCCACGGTCGTGGCGACTTGCTGCTCGCCCGGCGCCAAGCGCACCGCAAGACTGAACAAGGTCCCCGGCACCAAGCCGCCCAGCCCGGAAAACACCAGGACCCCGATGTAACGCAGCCAAGGCCAGCTTTGGGAAAACGCAGCAAACGCCAAGGTGCTGCCCAGCGCCATGGCCGTAAAACCCAGCCAGAGGGTGGAACGCGGTAACCAACCGCGTTGCAATAACCGGCCCGAGGCCATGTTGCCACCCATGTTCACAGCTGCGGCCAAGGCCGTGAGTGCACCCAGCGCGGCACCGCTGACGCCTGCCGCCGCGTAAATGGAAGGCAAGAAGCCGACCACCGCCAGCCATTGGCCGGAGTACATGCCAAAACACAAAGCAACCAGCCAAGGGCCGCGCGCGCCCAAAGTCCGCCGCAAGCGCACCCACAGGCCCACAGATGCATGCATCTGCACAGCCGGGTCTGCAGGCACCACACGCATGAGCCAGGCGGCCATCGCCAAGGCAACACCAGCAAACAACCACCACCAGGCGCCCCAGCCAAAGGCAGGAATGAACAAAGGCCCGCCAAGCAATGCCAAGGCTGTGCCGGTGGGCATGTAAGCCCCCCATACGCCCAGCATGCCCGCCAGTTGCGGGCCAGGAACCAGACGTCGAATCAAGGCCGGCGCGGGCAAGGCCACCAGCAAAAACCCCACGCCTTCCAGGGCACGACAAGCCAGCAGCACCGGAACCGATTGCGCCAGCCCCCCCAAAGCACTGGCCAGCGCCAGCAACAGCAAGCCGCACAACATGCTGCGGCGCAAACCCATACCGTCGGCCAGCACGCCCATGAACACGGCCAGCGTGAGCCCCGCCAGTTGCACCATCGACAGCAAAAAGCCCGACTGCACCAGGCTCAAACCCAATTCGGCCTGCAAGGCTGGCAAGGCTGGCGGCAGCTTGCCCACCTGCAAAGCGGCCACGCCACCGGCAGCCACAACGACCCAGGCAGCGCCAATCGGAGTGGCTTTGCGCGTCATGCCAGCACGCGCTTGCCGGTCAGGCGCTCGTGTTCACGCAAGGCAAAACGGTCAGTCATGCCGGCGATGTAGTCCGCAACGGCGCGATGGCGGTCTTGGCGTTCTGCAAATTCAGCGCGCATCTGTTGGGGTTGCGCCAGATAGGCCTCGAACAATTCCTGCACCACCTGTTGGGCCTGCCCCATGCGCTCCATCACTTGCGGGTGGCGGTACAGGCTGGCAAACAAGAAGCGCTTGAGCTCGGCGCTCTGCGCTTTCATGGGTTCGGAAAAACGCACCAAAGGGCCCGCCTTGCGCGCATCGTCTGCCGTCACCACACCTGCGGCGGCAATGGCGACGCGGGTGGTGTCGATCACGTCATACACCTGCTGGCTGAGCATGCGGCGCGTGCTTTCGTACAGCCAGCGACGTGGCTGCGCCTGCAGCTGAGGGTGCTGCTGTGCGGCCTCGTTCATGTATTGCGCAAACAAGGGCACTTGTTGCATTTGATCCAGCGTCAACAGGCCTGAGCGCACGCCATCGTCAATATCGTGGGCGTTGTAGGCAATGGCATCGGCCAGGTTGCACAGCTGCGCTTCGAGGCTGGGTTGTGTGCCTTGCAAAAAACGCTGCGCCACGCCTTCAGGCTCCTGCGCCTCCAGCAACTGCGCGTTGATGCGCGAGCAGTGTTTGAGGATGCCTTCGCGCGTTTCAAAACTCAGGTTCAGGCCATCAAACGCCGGGTAACGGGCTTCCAGATGATCGACCACACGCAAACTCTGCAGGTTGTGCTCAAAGCCGCCGTGGTCAAGCATGCAATTGTGCAAGGCATCCTGCCCCGCATGGCCAAATGGCGTGTGGCCCAGGTCATGCGCCAAGGCTACCGCCTCGACCAGGTCTTCGTTCAAGCCCAGCGAGCGCGCAATCGATCGCCCCAGTTGAGCCACCTCCAGAGAATGGGTCAGGCGGGTGCGAAACAGATCGCCTTCGTGGTTGAGGAAGACCTGGGTTTTGTAGACCAGCCGCCGAAAAGCGGTGGAATGTACGATGCGGTCACGGTCGCGCTGAAAGTCATCGCGCGTCGGCGCTGCCGGTTCGATATGGCGTCGCCCGCGGCTGTGTTCGGCGTGGCTGGCCCAGGTGCTCAGTGCCATATCAGGCGCAGCAAGCGTCAACCACGGCGCGAACCACTTCGTCAGGTGCGCCGCTGACGGCAGCGCGGCCGGGCTCGTCGATCACCACAAACTTGATGTCACCCGCCTCGGCCTTTTTGTCCAAGCGCATATGCGCAATGTAATCACCCGCGTTGTCAGACGGATGCAATTGCGGGCCCTGGGTCGGCAAACCGGCGCGCTCAATCAAGGCGCGCAGCCGCTCCACAAAGGCCACATCCACTTTGTTCAAACGCCAGGACAGCTCGGCCGCCATGACCATGCCGCAACCCACCGCCTCGCCATGCAGCCAGGTGCCAAAGCCCAGACCCGCTTCGATCGCGTGGCCAAAGGTGTGGCCAAAATTCAAAATCGCGCGCAGGCCGGACTCGCGCTCGTCCTGGCCCACCACCCAGGCCTTGATCTCGCAGCTGCGCTTGACGGCGTGCGCCAGCGCCTGTGCATCGCGCTGCATCAGCGCGTCAATGTTGGCTTCGATCCAGTCCAGAAAACCCATGTCCGCAATCGGCCCATACTTGATGACCTCGGCCAGGCCTGCGCTGAGTTCGCGCATGGGCAATGTCTTCAATGTGTCCAGATCACAAATGACGCGCTGGGGTTGATAGAACGCGCCGATCATGTTTTTGCCCAACGGGTGGTTGATCGCCGTTTTACCGCCCACCGAGGAGTCCACCTGCGCCAGCAAGGTGGTCGGCACTTGCACAAAAGGCACGCCGCGCATGTAGCTGGCCGCGGCAAAGCCGGTCATGTCACCCACCACGCCCCCGCCCAAGGCAAACAACACCGTCTTGCGGTCGCAACTATTGGCCAGCAAGGCGTCAAAAATCAGGTTCAGGGTTTGCCAGTCCTTATGCGCCTCACCATCCGGCAGCACCACGGTGTGAATCTGCGCATAGTGCGGCTGCAGGCCCTGGCGCAAGGCCGCTTCGTACAACGGGGCTACAGTCTCGTTGGTCACGATCACGGCAGCGCGCGCCTTGGGCAAGTTGGCGTAGGTTTGCGGCTGACCGATCAAACCGGCGCCAATAAGGATGTCGTAACTGCGATCGCCCAGATCGATCGCTACTTGCACTGGGGAAGAGGTGTTCTCAGCCATAGCCCTCAAGTGTAGCGAGCCAGGCCTGGGGCCTGGGCTTAAGCGTGTCGAACAGGCAACACGCCCGCCAGCTCCAGCTGCATCAGGATCATGTTGACCAAGGTAGACACGGAGGGACGTCCGGTTTCGATCACGAAATGCGCCGTTTCGCGATACAGCGCATCGCGGGTTTCATACAAATTACGCAAGCGGCCCATGGGGTCGTCCACTTGCAACAAAGGGCGGGCGGTGTCGTGCTTGACTCGGCGGTACACATCCTCTGGCGTAGAGCGCAGGTAAATGACATGGCCACGCTCGTGCAAGCGCTGGCGGTTGTTGGGGCGCAGGCAGGAGCCTCCACCGGTCGCCATCACGCCTTCATGGTGCTGACTCAGATCGTCAAGCACCTGTTCTTCCACGTCACGGAAACTGTCTTCACCCTCGCGAGCGAAAAATTCGCGGATCGAGCAGCCCAAACGCTCTTCAATCACATGGTCCGAGTCGACAAAAGACACCCCCAACCGCCGGGAAAGCTGGCGGCCAATGGTGGTTTTGCCCGAGCCCGGAAGGCCCACAAGAATGATGCGCAAGACGGAAGTCCAAGAGAAAACGACAGGACTCCAAGTGTATTCGCTTCCGCTGTCTGCTCAGCGCGACGGCGGTTCTGGGGGCGCAGGGCTGTCCTCACCCGCAGTGGAAGGCTGCACCAGCAGCTCAGCGCGTTCAGCCACCACTTTGGGCGTCAGAAATACCAGCAGCTCGGTGTGTCGATCGACCTGCTCCCGGCCTTTGAACAACCAGCCCAGCACAGGCACCTGCGACAGTCCAGGCACACCCGTCTGGTCCTGGTTCTGGGTTTTTTCGTAAATGCCGCCCAACACCACCGTCCCGCCGTTTTCCACCCTGACCTGGGTTTTGACGTGCTTGGTATTGATGGTGTAGCCCGACTGCGTCAGTTGCCCCACACTGTCGCGGTTGACATCCACATCCATGATCACATCCCCCTCGGGAGTGATTTGCGGGGTCACTTCCAGCTTGAGGTTGGCTTTACGAAAGGTGGTGGAAGTGCCGGTGTTGCCCGAAGAAGTCTGGTAAGGAATTTCCGTTCCCTGCTCGATCAGTGCGGGGGTTTGGTCAGCCGTTACCACACGGGGACGTGAAATGACCTGGCCTTTGCCCTGAGACTCCAGCGCGGAAATTTCCAGGTTGATGAACCGGTCTGCCGCCGCATTGAACAGGGACACCGCCACACTGGCCGGCGCATAGACAGCCTGCCCAGCCCCCGTGGCCGGAAAAGACGATTGCGGCAGCGTGCTGACCCCTGCACCTTCTGGCAACAAAGCGCCCCCCAGCTGGCCTCGCCCTGTTTTGCCGCCGACCGACAAAGGCACCGACAGACCCGCCCCCAGCTTGACGCCCAGCGACTCGCCAAAGCGACTGTCGGCCTCGAGGATCCGCGCCTCAATCACCACCTGGCGCACCGGCACATCCAGCGCGTTGATGATCTGCTCCATCGCCTGTACACGGTCTGGCACATCGGACACAAACAGCTGGTTCGTGCGCGGCTCGGCCATGACCGTGCCGCGCGCACTGAGCCATTTGCCCCCTGCTCCTTGCAATTGCTTGGCCACGTCGGAGGCGCGCGCATACAGCAATCGCCTGGGCAAAAGTTGCAAGGGCTGCGCTTGCGTCAGCACCAGGCCCGCCTCCACATGCTGCTTTTGCTGATCCAGCCACTCCTGACGGCTCATCACCCACAGCACATTGCCCATGCGCCGATGCATCAGCTTGTTGAGACCCAGCACCAGCTCCAGCCCCTGCTCCCAGGGGACCGCCTGCAGCTGCAAGCTCACCTGCCCCTGCACCTGCTCGGACAAAACCAGGTTGAGTCCTGCCTCGTCGGCCAGCATTTTGAGTACTGCACGCACATCCGTCGCATCAAGATCCAGCGTCACGGCATGGGCAGAAATGGGCAGATTGGCGGCCATGGTCCAGTGCACGGACCCAGCAATCGCCAGAACACCGATGAATCGGAAGCACTTTTTCATGGCCTCTCCTTTTTATGCATCTTCAGCCGCAAGCCATCTCTTTGGTTTTCTTTCGTCAGCCACACCGAAGCCCCGGGCCCGAGGCTATGGAGCACATGCCCCTGGGCACCCACCCGTTGACCGACCCGCACAGCCCACTGACAAGGCCCTGCACGCAACACCGCCTGGCCCGGATGCTGATCTCCCCCTTCGAGCAAGCCCACCAGCTGCAAGCCTCGCACCGGAGACTTCAACGTGTTTTTGGCACACTGGGTCTGGTTTGCCAAAGCGCCATCGCTGGCAAGCACCGGTGCCGCAGGCGACATCGGCTTGGAACCAAAAGGATCCGGCAGGAGAGCCTGCTGCACAGGTGTCCACTCATGCACATCCGCAATCCATGCACCCTGAACCGTCTCCAGGTCCGACAGCAGTACCCGCCACTGCCCCTCAATCTGCAATTGCGCCTGTCCCGCAGCTGGGGCCATCGACAGTTGTACAGGCCACCAGGCCACGCCCTCGCTGTGGGAGGTCTGCCACCACTGCATCCATTGCGCATAGGTGGCCAGCAACCTGATCGACATAAGCACTTGAGGTCCATCGGTTTGCACCTTGTCTTTGGCGGGCTTGGCCACCTCGCTCATCACCTGCATGGACTGCACTTGCATACCCAGTCTTTCCAGCGCCTGAGTCAGCCCCAACATGACCAGATCGACCTGGCTATGGGCGGGCAGACGCGTCCACAGTGCCAGCGCTTGCGATGCTGGAGGTGTCTTTTGCCCGGGCAATGCCACAGCAAGCGTCTGTGGCTGTGGGCTCAAAGTCTTGCCCAATCCGTCAAACCAGCGAGCCCAACTGTCCAGGTGCAAAGTCACCATCAGCGCCGTCGAAAGAAGCACGCCAGCCAAGGTTCCCCACAAAAGCGTCAAGGCTTTGCGCCTGCGGATGGCCATGTCCACTCCAGTTGAAAGGCACCGCTGCCTGCATTCACCACAGTCGCCCATGTTTTCAATTCGCTTCGCAAGCCTTGGCGGACCAACAATTCATCGCGCATGCGGACCACGGCGGACATGTCCGGCGCCTGGCCTTGCAATGTCCACCGATCCCCCGACCATTGCAAACGTCCGAAAGACACGCCCTGCTGCACCCCCGATTGGGCCAAAAGCTGCCAGACAGGCACAGCCTGTGCCTGCTGCCCGAGCATGTGGCTGACCTGTTCTTGCCAGCGCAACCTGCGCTCGTGCAGCTCCTGCTGGACTTTGGCCAGACGGGCCTGCTCGGAGATGGCAACTCGTCTGGCCTGCTCACGTTGATGTTCAAGTGCATCAAGCTCCAGCCTCGCCTGGACCTGCCAAGTCAAGAGCTGCATGCCCAAGGTGCCCAGCAATACGCCTGCACCCAAAGCCATCCACGCCCATCGACGCAACTCGCGTCGCTCGCCATCGGGATAGCGCAACAGATTGATAGCAGGGTTCATGGTCACCCCGCCAATGCCATGCCGCATGCTGCAAGGCGCACACCTTGTGCGGTAGCGCCCCAGGTTTGCAGCCATTCAAGCACTTTGTCTGGCGCATGTTGAGGCTCTCGGGAAAACTGCCAATCCATTGGGGGACGCGCCTGCAAGCTGCTCTCACCCCCCTCCAGACGCGACAGGGCGTGCTGTTGCGCCCATTGCTGCGGCGTGACACGATCCAAACGCCAGCCCATGGATTTCAGATCGGCCTGGACCTGTCTGACCCAGTGACCTGACGTGGCCCACCATCGCCAGGCGCCGGCCGCCCCCTCTTGCGCATCAAAGCAGACCTGGCTGTAATCTTCGCCCACCGCTTGGGCCGCCAGCACCTGAATGTCGGCCAGCACCGCCTGCTGCTTGCCAGTTCCTTCGGCCGCGTACTCCCCACAGGCCACCCAGGCTTGAGGGCAAGCAAGTGCGACCTGTACTTTTCCGGCGTTCAGCTCGGCCTGCAGCGGCTGCCAGGGCAGTCCTGTCACCAGCCCTTGGGCAAGCTGCTCGCCTCCCCACGCGTGTGCGCTGACAGACAAGGTTTTGACCCCGTAAGCCGCAGCCTCGCGCTTGCCCAGCGCCTGAAGTCGCACCCCCACCATGGCCCCCTCTTGCCAGGCACATCCCAAAGGTGCCGGCCGCGGCCTTGCCAAGCCCCACAGCTTGCGCGCGAGTTGTCTCATCTATCGCTCCCTGATTCGTGCTTTGCACTTGTATTTGTTTCAGTTTTTAGCACTGAAGAATTCGGTGCACAAGCCTGGCAACCCCTAGTGCACCAGAAAACCTGTGCAGACAGCTTGGGATGCGTTTTTTATAATGGGCTTCTTTTGTGCCCCTGCTTGTGGCTTGCGCCACACGCCCCACCCTCATGAGCTCTTCCCCCGTCACCCCTCAAACTGGCCGTCCATGGTGGCTCAAATTGCTGCTGGCCTTGCTGGGACTGGGTGTGGCCGCCGCACTGGTTGTCGCGCTGCTGGTCGGGGTGGTCATGGCTGTGGCCTATCCGCAGCTGCCCAACGTCACTGAACTGGCAGACTACCGCCCTAAATTGCCACTGCGCATCTACAGTGCCGAAGGTCAGTTGCTGGGCGAATTCGGTGAGGAGCGCCGCAAGCTCACGCCCATCAACGAGATTCCCAAGGTGATGAAGGATGCGGTCCTCTCGATCGAGGATGCACGCTTCTACCAGCACGGAGGCGTGGACTATTTAGGTCTGCTGCGTGCCGTCGTGGCCAATATCGGCCACAACAAGAGTCAAGGCGCATCCACCATCACCATGCAGGTGGCCCGCAACGTTTATCTCTCCTCCGAAAAGACCTATACCCGCAAGATCTTTGAAGTCCTGCTGACCTACAAGCTGGAAAACGCACTCTCCAAGGACCAGATCCTGGAGATCTACATGAACCAGATTTATCTGGGTAACCGCTCCTACGGTTTTGCGTCTGCAGCTGAAACTTATTTCGGCAAATCCCTCAAGGACATCACCGTGGCCGAGGCAGCCATGCTCGCGGGCCTGCCCAAAGCGCCCTCCGCCTACAACCCCTTCGTCAATCCCAAGCGTGCACGGGTTCGCCAGCTCTACATCATCGAACGGATGCTCGACAACGGATTCATCACTCAGGCCCAGGCGGAGCAAGCTCGCCAGGAGCCCATGACGGTCAAAGCCAGTGTGCAGAAGAACCGCATCCACGCTGAGTACGTGGCCGAAATGGTGCGCCAGATGATGTTTGCCCAATATGGCGCAGAGACCTACACCTCCGGACTCAATGTGCACACCACCATCCTGGCGCAGGACCAGCAAGCGGCCTATGAAGCCTTGCGCAAAGGGATCATGGATTTTGAGCGCCGCCAGATTTACCGTGGCCCCGAAAAATTCATCGAACTGCCCAAAGACCCCAAGGAAGCCGAAAACGCCATCGACGATGCCCTTGAAGACCACCCTGACAACGGCGATGTCATGTCAGCCGTGGTACTGCAGGCCAACCGCAACAAAGTCGTGGTTGTGCGTCAAAACAGCGAGCAGATTGTCATCACGGGTGCGGGCCTCAAACCCGCAGAATCCGGCCTGTCTGATCAGGCCGCCCCCAACATCAAGCTGCGGCCTGGCGCGATCATCCGGATTCTGAACACCGGCAAGAGCTGGGAAATCACCCAACTGCCCGAGGTCGAAGGTGCTTTTGTCGCCCTCACACCGCAAACAGGTGCCCTGCGCTCACTGGTGGGCGGCTTCGACTTCAACAAGAACAAGTTCAACCACGTCACACAAGCCTGGCGCCAGCCCGGGTCAAGCTTCAAGCCCTTCATTTACTCGGCCGCACTCGAAAAGGGATTCTCTCCTGCGACCTTGGTCAATGACTCTCCTTTGTTCTTTGATGCGGGCGTGACCGGTGGTCAACCTTGGGAACCGAAGAACTACGATGGCACCTTCGATGGCCCCATGACACTTCGTAAAGGTCTGGCCAAGTCCAAGAACATGATCTCCATCCGCGTGCTGCAAGCAGTAGGGGCTCGCGACGCGCAGCAATGGATCACCCGCTTTGGTTTTGACGAAGACAAGCACCCCCCCTACTTGACGATGGCCTTGGGCGCCGGATCGGTCACCCCCATGCAAGTGGCTGTGGGTTATTCGACCTTTGCCAATGGGGGTTATCGCATCAACCCTTACCTGATCAGCAAAGTGACCGACGCCAAAGGCGCCACCTTGTTTGAGGCCCCGGCTGTCACGGAGTTGTCCGAGGAAAGCCGTGCCATCACAGCCCGCAACGCCTTTGTCATGAGCAGTCTTTTGCAGGAAGTGGCCCGCAGCGGCACCGCAGCGCGAGCACAGGCCACTCTTCAGCGCCCGGACCTTTACGGCAAGACCGGTACCACCAACGACGCCATGGACGCCTGGTTTGCAGGCTATCAACCCCGCCTCGCTGCTGTGGTGTGGATCGGCTACGACAATCCGCGCAAGCTGGGCTCACACGAAACCGGTGGCGGCTTGGCGCTACCCGTCTGGATCCAGTTCATGGCCACGGCACTCAAAAGCGAGCCCGTGGCAGAAATCCAGCCTGCCAGCGGCGTGGTGTTTCAAAACGGTGACTGGCTCTTTGATGAATATGCCAACAACCAGGGCGTGACATCGCTAGGCTTGGGCGACAACGCCAACACCAAGTTGCCCAAGCCTGACGAGCGCAGCAAGATCCTGGATTTGTTCAGGAACTGAAACTCAAGCCCTGCCCCGCCTGTTCGCTCGCATAGCGCGACAGGCTTTGCCAGAACTCGCCCTGGCCCTTGGTGTCCTGCCAGCTTTGGCCATCAAATTTGTAGTGAAAGCCGCCGCAACGCGCAGCCAGCCACACCTCGTGCAAAGGTTTTTGCAGGTTGATCACGATCTGACTGCGGTTGGCAAAGGTCAGTGTGACCATGCCGCCGACACGCTGGTTGTCAATATCGGCATCGCTCTCGTCATTGATGCGGTCGCAGCTGGCTTCCACACCTGCCAGCAGGCGCTCGGCCTGGTCCAGAAATTCAAGGTCGGTCATTACAATCAGGGCATGTTCAAAGTCCTGAAGATTTTATGCATCCCGGCCACCCTTGCTGCCATTGCGGTCTTGTTGACCGGCTGTGGCCAAAAAGGGCCCTTGGTGTTGCCTTCGGGCGCAGAGGCGGCCCACCGGGCCACGCTTCCCCAGACCCTCAACCCTTGGCACTCGCCTGCCCAGCCGGATTCGGCTGACACCCCACGCTGACCACCATGAACGCTCCTGCTGCCCTGCCCGGCTCGCCCTTTGTTGCCTACGCCGACCACGCCCAAGGTCAACACCTGCATGTCGAAGGCGTCTGCCTGGTCGATCTGGCCCGCGAGCATGGCACGCCCTTGTTCGTTTACTCCAAGGCCGCCATGCTCTCGGCCCTGGCGGCCTACCAGCGGGGCTTTGCCGGGCGCAAGGCACAAATTTGCTACGCCGCCAAGGCCAACTCCAGCCTGGCGGTGTTGCAGGTCTTTGCTCAAGCCGGGTGCGGTTTTGACATCGTGTCCGGCGGCGAGCTCACCCGCGTTCTGGCCGCTGGTGGTGACCCGGCAAAAATCATTTTTTCGGGTGTTGGAAAAACCCGCGCCGAAATGCAGCAAGCCCTCAAAACCGGCATTGGCTGCTTTAACGTCGAAAGCGAAGCCGAGCTGGACGTGCTCAGCGAAGTGGCTGCTGCCCTGGGCTTGCAAGCGCCGGTGAGTCTGCGCGTCAACCCCAATGTGGACGCCAAAACCCATCCCTATATTTCTACCGGCCTCAAGGGCAACAAGTTCGGCATCTCGCACGAGCGCGCCCTGCAGGTCTACCAGCACGCCGCCAGTCTGCCGGGCCTGAAGGTGGTCGGTATCGACTGCCACATTGGCTCGCAAATCACCGAAACCAGCCCTTACCTGGACGCGATGGACAGGATTCTGGATTTGGTGGCCGAAATCGAAGCTGCGGGTATCGCCATCCACCACATCGACTTTGGTGGCGGCCTGGGCATCAACTACAACGGCGACACCCCGCCCGCGGCTGACGCGCTGTGGGCTCAGCTGCTGGGCAAATTGGACGCACGTGGCTATGGCCAGCGCCAGCTCATGATCGAGCCTGGCCGCTCACTGGTGGGTAACGCCGGCGTGTGCCTGACCGAGGTGGTGTTCACCAAACCCGGCGAGCAAAAGAATTTCTGCATTGTGGATGCGGCCATGAACGACCTGCCGCGTCCAGCCATGTACGAAGCCTTTCACCAGATCGTGCCGGTTTCGCCTCGCGCAGGTGAGGCGGTCACGTATGACGTGGTCGGCCCGGTGTGTGAAAGCGGCGACTGGCTGGGGCGTGATCGCCAATTGGTGGTGCAAGCTGGTGATGTGCTGGCGGTGTTGTCCGCCGGGGCTTATTGCATGAGCATGGCCAGCAACTACAACACCCGTGGTCGCGCAGCCGAGGTGCTGGTCGATGGCAGCAAGGCACACCTGATTCGTCAACGCGAATCGGCGTTTGACACATTTGCTTTGGAACAGCTTATTGGCGCTTGATGCGATTGATCACACGCCAGAACAATAAAACGGCCAGGATCAGGCCGTACACCCATACCTCAGCAAAGTTGTGTTTGCTCGCGCGCATCCACCAGAAGTGCAGGATGGCGAGCACAGCAATGGCGTAAATACTGCGATGCAGCGCCTGCCAGTTTCGCGCGCCCATGCGGCGGATGGCCCCATTCCATGAGGTCGCCGCCAAGGCGCACAGCACAACAAAAGCCAAAGAACCGACCAGCACAAAGGGGCGTTTGGGAATGTCATGCACGATGTCTGCCCACACAAAGCCCATGTCAAACCCTGCATAGCACAGCAAATGCAGGCAAGCATAGGTAAAGGTCAGCAAGCCCATCAGCCGCCGAAACCGCAGCAATTCTGGCCAACCGAGCATCACACGCAAAGGCGTCACAGCCAAGGTCAAGCCCAACAGACGCAGGGCCCAGTCCCCGGTAGAACGAATCAGGGTTTCAGCAGGATTGACCCCAAGCTGGTCAGCAACGACACCCCAGACCAGCCCAGTCAGGGGCAGCAATCCCAAGACCAGGATCAGCCACCAAGCGCTGCGTGAGCGCAGAAATGCGCGCATTTCAGAAGAACTTTTTCAGGTCCATGCCCGCATACAGGTGAGCCACTTGTTCGGCATAACCGTTGAACATCTGCGTTTGACGACGAGGCGCAAAAAGCCCGCCCTCCCCAATACGACGCTCGGTGGCCTGACTCCAGCGTGGGTGGTTCACTTGAGGATTGACGTTGGAATAGAAACCATACTCGCCGGGTGCTGCACGTCCCCAGGCGCTGACCGGCTGCTGTTCCACAAAACGGATACGCACCAGGCTTTTGGCACTTTTAAAGCCGTACTTCCAGGGCACCACCAAGCGGACAGGCGCTCCATTCTGTCCAGGCAGCACCTGCCCGTACATGCCCATGGCCAGCAGGGTCAGCGGGTGGCGGGCCTCGTCCATGCGCAGGCCTTCGACATAAGGCCAGTCCAGCACACGGGAGCGTACACCCGGCATGATCGCAGGGTCAGCCAGCGTGGTGAACTCCAGAAACTTCGCGCTGCCCTGGGGCTGCACCTTGTCGATCAATTTGGACAAGCTGTAGCCCACCCAGGGAATGACCATGGACCAGCCTTCCACACAGCGCAGACGGTAGATGCGCTCCTCCATGGGCGACAGGCGCAGCAAGTCTTCGAGCCCAATGTCCATGGGCTTGTTGACCAAGCCATCCACACGCACGGTCCAAGGCCGCCCCACCAGCACATGCGCACGCTTGGCGGGCTCAGCCTTGTCGGTACTGAATTCGTAGAAATTGTTGTACGAGGTGGCGTCCGCCAAAGTAGTCGGACGCTCCATCGTGTTGACCCCTGGCAGTGCAGAAGGCTGTCCCTTGAGGATGGGCAAAGTGCCGTCAGGAGTGGTCGCACCTGCGACACCCAAAGCGCTGCCTGCAGCCAGCGCCAGGCCCGACTGCAAATACAAACGTCGCTGCGCATACACCCCGGCGGGTGTGATCTCGCTGGGCAGGGGGTGCATGATGTACTCCTTACAAAGTGCCGTAGCTGTGCAAGCCGCTGAGGAACATGTTCACGCCCAGGAAGGCAAAGGTCGTCACCACCAAGCCGCAAAGCGACCACCAGGCCGCCACTGTCCCGCGAAGCCCCTTCATGAGACGCATGTGAAGCCAGGCTGCGTAGTTGAGCCAGACGATCAGGGCCCAGGTTTCCTTCGGGTCCCAGCTCCAGTAACCACCCCAGGCTTCGGCGGCCCACAAGGCGCCCAGCACCGTTGCGATGGTGAAGAAAGCAAAGCCCACTGCAATGGATTTGTACATCACATCATCGAGCACTTCCAGCGCGGGAAGGCGCTCGGCAATACGGGCACGCATTTTCAGAATGCCGGCGATGATGAGTGCAGCCAGGCCGAAGTACACCATCCAGTAACTGCTGATGCTCTCAATGCCTGACTTGCGAAACACCACCGGCTCAAAGCACAGCACGATACCCAGCAACCACAATGGGGCCAATTTGTACCAACGTGTCTCCTGGGCCTGAACCTTGATCAAGTAGGCAAATGCCACCATGGCCGCCAACGCAAACGTACCGTAACCAATGAAGTTGGCCGGTACATGCAGCTTCATCCACCAGCTTTTGAGAGCGGGCACCAGCGGCTGAATCGCATGCGCCTCACGCACCAGTGTGTACCAGAGCAGAAAACCAACCGCTGCGCTGACCACAAGCATCACAAAGGCACCCAAAGCGCGGGTGCGGTACTCACGTTCGTAGTACAGATAAAAAAGCGTGGTCATCCAGCAGAACATGACGAACACTTCATACAAATTACTCACCGGAATGTGACCGATGTCCGGCCCCATCTGATGGCTTTCATACCAGCGCACCATGGTACCCACCAGGGCGGCACCCACGGCCACCCAGGCGATGAGCGAGCCCAAGCGCTCCATGGTCTCACCTTGTCCGCGGATCAACATGCCTGTCCAGTAAAACACCGTGCTGATGAAAAACAGCATGCACATCCACAAAATGGCAGACTGGCTTGACAGGAAATACTTGAGCCAGAAGACCTCTTCAGCCCGCGCCAGCTGCCCGTTGTAAGCAGCAATGGCTGCCAGCGACAGGGCAGCCACCGCCACCATCAAATGGCGCAGAGGCCTCCAGAACCAGCCCAGCGCCACGGCCGCCGGGCCGCTGGCGAGCAGGATGCCCTGCTCGTACACATCCATGGCGTGCTGATAGCGGAAGAATGCAAACAGCATGCCCGCGAGCGTGATGAAAGCAAACGCCCAATCGCCAAGGCTGCGACGGCTCCAGTAACCTGGGTTGAGGGTCATGGTGGTCATGCGGAAGGCTCCTCCTGCTTGAGCAAACGCGATTGAAGTTGTTCGAATTCCTTGTCGACATCCAGAGTGCGGCGGTTGACCGACAGGGCCATGCGCGCCTGCAACCCTTGTCCGTCGGGTGTCAACCAGATCCACAGGCGTCGCTCACGGACATAGAGCATCGCAAAAACGCCCAGAATCAGCAAAGCGCAACCCAGATAAACCACCAGTTTCCCGGGGGCTCTGGCCACCTGGAACACGCTGGCCTGGACTTGTTTGAAATCCTTGAGCATCAATGCCATTGGCGCGGGGTACAGAGGGGCATCGCTGAGCGACATGACCGACTGCGTCATGAACGACTGCACAACACTTTCAGGCAAAGGCTTGACACCCGCGCGCTCCCGGGCAACGGCATCGAGCTCGTAGAGCACACCGTTGAGGATCCGCACAAACATCTCACCTGCACGGCCGCGTTCAGCTTCGGGTACGTTGGTGTCCAGGAAATCAGCCAAAGCCTGCAAGCCCCAGACTTTTTGACCTGCCACCTCTTCTTGCCCGACGTACAGCCCCAAAGCCCGCTGTGCAGACTGGGCCAACTGGCCGCGCAACTCCGGTCGTTTGGGGTCTACAGCTTTGGCGGCATAACGCTCAATCGCCAGGGAGCGAATGGCAGGGTTACCCAGAGCATCACGCAAGCGCAAAAAACCTTCCATGCTGTCGTTTTCGTCGACAGGCAGGCGCAGGTAACGGAACGGTTGGGAAGGTGCTTCGCGCATGCCCAACAAAAACACCCGCACACCATCGCCCGTATCCACCGGCAACATGTAGTTGTTGTACTCACGGGCCTGACCGGCTGCATCGCGCAGCTTGTAGCTCACGCTCGGGCCGACATTGCGCAAATGTTTTTGGGTGACAGTTTTGTCACCTGAGCCCAAGCGCGCTTCAATCGACGAGCGCAGATCGACCGCACGTACATCGGTCGCTGATTTGTCAGCCGCCATGTTCTCAACGTTGATCACGCGCAGCCCGGTGAATTCCAGCGTCAACTTGTCTTTGCCATTGGTCAACTCGGTCGATGAGCCAATCGTGCCCTTGACCTCAAACGGCCTGGAGGCCTGCGCCATGGGCACCGCGCCCAAAGTCACCTCGGAGCCACCGTCATCAAAGCTGGACTGGTAAATTTCTATGCCTTTGAAACTGGCTGGGTGGTTGACCTCGACACGTGCTTCTTTTTTCTCGCCGGTGGCCTTGTCGTAAATGACGATATCGCTGGCAAACAACTTGGGCATGCCGGTGGAGTAGTACTCCACAATGAACTTCTTGAGCTCGACCGCAAACGGCAACTCCTGCAAGAGCACGCCATCGGATTGAGACAGGATGGCTGTGCTGGAAGCCGTACCTTCAGCCACCATCAGGTTGCCGCGAAAAGCCGGGTTGCGCTCGGACAAACGGTGCTGCTCGGGCACCTGCGAGATCAATCCACCCCCGGAATAAACCGATTTGCCCCCCATCCACGTTTGCGCGCGCACGAACAAATCGCCATCGAGCAAGCCGCCGATACAAATGAGCACAATGGCCGCGTGCGCAGCGATGTAGCCCAGCTTGTTGGCCGCGCCTGCCTTGGCAGCAATCATCCAGCCTTCGCCTTGCGAGGTCTGACGCGACTGCAAACGAACCTTCCAGCCCCCTGTGGCCAGCAATTGCCCCAAGCGCTGTGCAGCCTGGGCAGGTGCCTCCGCCCATTGACCCTGCGCCTTGTGGTGAAAGGCCTGCAAGGACTGCTCGCGGATGTTTTCCTTGTATTGCTTGAGGTCGCTCAGGATCTTGGGGGTGTTGCGCGCAATGCACAAGCTGGTGCTGATGACCAGAAAAGCCAGAATCAACAGAAACCACCAGGCGCTGTACACCGAGTACAGCTTGAGGCTGTCAAAGACCTGCGCCCAGAAAGGGCCGAACTGATTGACGTAATTGGGATAGGGCTCGTGCTGCTTGACCACGGTACCAATGACCGAAGCAATGCAAATGATCGTCAGCAGCGCAATCGCAAAGCGCATGGAAGCCAGCAACTCCACTGCTGCCTGCAATCGGCCCGCCCGGGCTGGGGATTCATGGGTGGGTGTTGAGGAGCTGCTCATACATCATGCACAAAAAGAAAAACGGGTCTGATCAGACCCGCCCTAGAAGGGCCCCACCTGGAGCCCGAAAATGCCGGTGACGAACCGGATTGTCTCTCAGACAGATGAAGCCTGCCTGAAATCCCTCAAACCCCCGGGGGCATGAGGGCATCTTGCCGCTCTCAACGCAGACCGGCAATGTAGTCAGAGACCGCCTTGATCTCGCGATCGTTCATTTTGGCAGCCACACCCGTCATTTGCGCGCTGTTCTTGCGTGCACCATCGCGGAAAGCCACCAGCTGGGCGGCCGTGTAATCGGCATGTTGACCCGACAGACGCGGGTACTGGGCGGGAATACCGGCACCGTTGGGGCTGTGGCAGCCGGCGCAAGCCGCAATCTGGCGGTCGGGGATGCCGCCGCGATAGATACGCTCGCCCAACAAGACCGTATCCTTGTCCTTGGCAAAGCCAGGCTTGGCCTTCTGGGAAGCCAGCCAGTAGGCAATGTTGCGCATATCGGCATCACTCAAACCGGCCACCATACCGCTCATCACGGCATTGGCACGCTTGCCGGACTTGAATTCATGCAGTTGCTTGACCAGGTATTCCGGGTGCTGCTGACCCAGCTTGGGGTTGGCCGGCGTGGTCGAATTGCCGTCGGCAGCGTGGCAGGCAGCGCACACCGCTGTATAAGTGGCCTCACCCTTGGCCAGGTCGGGCTTGGCGACCTTGGATTCAGGGCCATTGGCCAGGGCAGAACCTGCCACCAGGGCAGTCATCAAAAGGGAAACCAGTGCTTTCATGAGGTACATCCTGAAACGGCGCAAAACCATCGGATTCTACAATGAGGCCATTGTCTGTTTCCTGACGCTCATACACTTCCCATTCATGTCCCATTCAGCACCCCGCCCTCCAAGCCCCGCAGAGGCAGCCCCAGCCCCGACCCCGGGCGCTGCCAGCGTCACGCCACTGGGCTGGATGCACACCGCCCGTTTTTTGACCACAGCAGCCCAGCTGCAGCACCTGCCAGCGCACGAGCTGCCCGAAATCGCCTTTGTCGGTCGGTCGAACGCCGGCAAGTCCACCTGCATCAACACCCTGACGCAGCAAAAACAGCTGGCCTTTGCCTCCAAAAAACCCGGGCGTACCCAGCACATCAACCTGTTTTCCCTGGGCAAGCAAGGCGTACACGACGCCGTGCTGGCCGATCTGCCCGGTTACGGCTACGCCGCGGTGCCCAAAGCCGACAAGGCGCGCTGGCAGCGGGTCATGGCCAATTACCTGGTCAGCCGTCCCAACCTGTTGGGCGTGGTCATGCTCTGCGACCCGCGGCACGGCCTGACCGATCTGGATGAGGCCTTGCTCGACATCATCCGCCCCCGGGTGGAGGAAGGCTTGAAGTTTTTGGTGCTGCTGACCAAGGCTGACAAACTCACCCGCGCTGAACAAGCCAAAGTCTTGTCCATCACCAAACTGCAAGCAGGTGGTGGCGATGTCAAACTGTTTTCAGCCCTGAAAAAGCAAGGCGTGGAAGAAACGGCCAAGCACCTGTGGGACTGGATCCACCCCGTCAATACACAGGATCCGAACCCGGCGGACGCGTCTTGAAGCGTTTGTGCACCCAGTAATACTGCTCGGGCATGGACAACACCAGCGCCTGCAGCTCTTCGTTCATGCGCTGGGTATCGAGCAGCACCTCATCTGAAGGGTAGTTGTCCCACGAACCCGACACTTCAACACGGTAGCCCCTGCGGGTCATGCGTGTGACGGCTGTGAGCACCTTCGCGCGTCCCAGACGGGCAAAACGAGACAGCGAGGGCAACGTCGCTGCGGGCACCCCGAAAAAATCCACAAATACCGACTCGGCCGCGCCAAAGTCCATGTCTGGCAGCAAGTACAGCTTCTCGCCCTGACGCAATCCGGCCACAATGGTTTTCACACCTTCATGGCGTTCGTAAAGCCGGTTGCGCCCGTTGCGATTACGGCCGTGGCGCACCCAATCGTCCAGCGCCTGCCCGCGTTGAGGCACATAAATGCTGGCCATGGACTGCCCTTGCACCAGCGTCAAAGCCACACCACCTGCGTCCAGCCCAACGAAATGCGGTGCAAACACCACCACGCCACCCTCTTGCTGCATGGCCTGCATATCACCCACCACCTGTAGCCGCCGCTGCAACACAGGCAAGGGCGCATGCCATAACCATGAACGATCGAGCAAGGACTGCATCACGCACACGAAATGCTGACGCAGCACCCGCTGGCGCTTGGCCGCGCTCCATTGCGGGAAACACAGCTGCAGGTTCACGCTGGCCACATGCCGCCGCTCACGCGCCAGCGCATACAGCACCCACCCCAGCACTGCACCCAAAGCGCGCAAAGCGGGCAAGGGCCACCAAGCCAGAAAGCGCATGAACACAATCAGGAAACGGGCCATCAGTTGTCCTTGCGCGGTGATTTGTAGCGTGCGTAGCCCCACAGGTATTGGGACGGACGCTGAAGCACCATCTTTTCCATGGCCTGGTTGATTTGCACGACCGCAGTCGCCAGGTCTTGAGACAATTCAAAAGCCAGCGACTGTGTGTGCAGACGATAGCCCTGGCCCCAAGCCAGCCGCTCGCCCCATATCAACACCGGCCTGGCACCCGTTTGCTGCACCAGGCGAGCGGCCAGGGTCATGGTGTAGGCGGGCTTGCCAAAAAACGGGGCCCATTGGCCCAAGCCATCGGGGGGGACCTGGTCGGGCAACAGGCCCACGGCCTGTCCTTGGCGCAAAGCCTTGATCATTTGCCGCACGCCAGACAGTGTGGTGGGCACGGCCTCCAGCCCTGGGCGATTGCGTGCCATTTCCATCACAGCGTTGAGCTGTGCCTGTCGCGCAGGGCGGTAGAGCACGGTCAGGGTACCGTGGGCCTGACCAAAGCGCTGGGCCAGCGCCTGCGCCGTGATTTCAAAGCAGCCCATGTGCGGCGTCAAAAACACCACGCCATTACCCGCTGCATAAGCCTGGGCGGCTGCCGCCTCGCTGGCCCACTCCACATGCGGCGTTCGCCCCAGCCACAGCCGGGGCAATTCGGCCGACATGCAGCCAGCCTGCCCAATGGCGCCCCACACCTGTGACCAGTTCAAACCGGCTTGGCGGGCATTGGCCATGAAGCGCTTTCGGTAATCAGGCGCCGCCAGCCAGGCCACCCACCCACCCAGATACCCAAGCAGGTGCAAGGCCCACAAAGGCCAACGGCTGAAGAAGCGAAACCAGAACAACATGGAGCCCGATTTTGCCCTGAAGCGGTGCGGGGATTTGCGCCGGGTCTTGAAACCGTCACAAAAGCCCTTATCATTAGCACTCGAACGACATGAGTGCTAACAAGCGCCGTGTAAAAGTCAGTTCGCGCCAACATTCGTTGGCATTTGTTTATCTGCAACCTCTGTATTCATCCTCAAGGAGAAGTCATGAACCTGCGTCCTCTGGCCGATCGCGTGATCGTCAAGCGTCTGGAAAACGAAACCAAAACCGCTTCGGGCATCGTGATCCCCGACAACGCTGCAGAAAAGCCTGACCAAGGCGAAATCCTGGCCGTCGGCCCCGGCAAGACCAACGACAAAGGCGAAACCAAAGCCCTGTCCGTCAAGGTCGGCGACCGCGTCCTGTTCGGCAAGTACTCGGGCCAGACCGTCAAGGTCAACGGCGACGAGCTGCTTGTCATGAAAGAAGAAGACCTCTTCGCCGTCGTCGAGTGATCGACCACATTCCGTTCAAGATTTCAGCTAATTAGGAGCTAAACAACATGGCAGCAAAAGATGTAGTTTTCGGCGCAGATGCACGCGCCCGCATGGTTGAAGGCGTCAACGTTCTGGCCAACGCCGTCAAAGTGACCCTGGGCCCCAAGGGCCGCAACGTGGTGCTCGAGCGCTCTTTCGGCGCCCCCACCGTGACCAAGGACGGTGTGTCCGTGGCCAAGGAAATCGAGCTCAAGGACAAGCTGCAGAACATGGGCGCCCAGATGGTCAAGGAAGTCGCTTCCAAGACTTCTGACAACGCTGGCGACGGCACCACCACCGCTACCGTGCTGGCCCAGGCCATCGTGCGCGAAGGCATGAAGTACGTGGTCGCCGGCGGCAACCCGATGGATCTCAAGCGCGGCATCGACAAGGCTGTGGAAGCCCTGATCGCCGAACTCAAGAAGGCCACCAAAGCCACCACCACCACCAAGGAAATCGCCCAGGTCGGCTCCATCTCCGCCAACAGCGACCACAGCATTGGTGAAATCATCGCCAACGCCATGGACAAAGTGGGCAAGGAAGGCGTGATCACCGTGGAAGACGGCAAGAGCCTGCAAAACGAACTCGACGTGGTCGAGGGCATGCAGTTTGATCGCGGCTACCTGTCGCCCTACTTCATCAACAACCCCGAAAAGCAGGCCGCCCTGCTGGACAACCCCTTCGTGCTGCTGTTCGACAAGAAGATCAGCAACATCCGCGACCTGCTGCCCACGCTGGAAGCCGTCGCCAAGGCTGGCCGTCCGCTGCTGATCATCGCCGAAGACGTCGATGGCGAAGCCCTGGCCACCCTGGTGGTCAACACCATCCGCGGCATCCTGAAGGTTGTGGCCGTCAAGGCTCCGGGCTTCGGCGACCGCCGCAAGGCCATGCTGGAAGACATCGCCATCCTGACCGGCGGCAAGGTCATCGCTGAAGAAGTGGGCCTGACCCTCGAGAAAGTGCAGCTGACCGACCTGGGTCAAGCCAAGCGCATCGAAGTGGGCAAGGAAAACACCACCATCATCGACGGTGCCGGCGCTGCCCAGGACATCGAAGCCCGCGTCAAGCAGATCCGCGTGCAGATCGAAGAAGCCACCAGCGACTACGATCGCGAAAAACTGCAAGAGCGCGTGGCCAAGTTGGCCGGCGGTGTGGCCGTCATCAAGGTCGGTGCTGCCACCGAAGTCGAGATGAAGGAAAAGAAAGCCCGCGTGGAAGACGCCCTGCACGCCACCCGCGCTGCGGTGGAAGAAGGCATCGTGGCCGGCGGTGGCGTGGCCCTGCTGCGCGCACGTCAGGCTGTTGGCGCTCTGAAGGGTGACAACGAAGACCAGAACCACGGCATCGCCCTGGTGTTCAAGGCCATCGAAGCTCCCCTGCGCGAAATCGTCTACAACGCCGGCGGCGAAGCCAGCGTGGTGGTCAACAACGTGCTGGCCGGCAAAGGCAACTACGGCTTCAACGCTGCCAACGACACCTACGGCGACATGATCGAAATGGGTATCCTGGACCCGACCAAAGTGACCCGTACTGCCCTGCAGAACGCCGCTTCTGTCGCTTCCCTGATGCTGACCACCGAGTGCATGATCTCTGAAGCCCCCAAGGCTGAAGCCGCTCCGGCCATGCCCGACATGGGCGGCATGGGTGGTATGGGCGGCATGGGCATGTAATCCACGCCCGGCTCCCAAGCCCCAAAGCCCCGCAGGTGAAAGCCTGGCGGGGCTTTTTCATGGGCACATGAAGATCAAATGGAGTCAGGCTGAATCTTGACCACCCAGTAAGCGCCTTTTTCCTGCACTGCCTGAAAACGCACTTTTTGCCCAATCTGCAAGGCGTCCAGCAGCGCTGGCTCCTTGACCTGGAACACCATGCTCATGGGTGGCATGTCCAGATTCGGGATTTCGCCGTGCTTGAGCGAGACCTTGCCCGCAGACTTGTCAATGCGTCGCACCTCGGCCATCACCCAGGGCAATGCGGCAGTCGCGCCATCGCTGACACGTTGCATACCACCGCCTTGCACCATGCGGGCCTGGCCCGGGTATCGCTGGAAGCTTTTGCTGCTGCCGTCTTTTTGCACCAGCAGCACATCAAAGGCATCTTTGCGGCCCTTGTACTCCGGGCCATCCATGCCCGGGCTGCCAATGGGCATGCCCGGCACCGACAGGCCCAGCGCCACGGGTCGTTCCTTGAGCAAACGATGAATGTCGGTGGCAGGCACATGGCCCTCGATGACGTAGCCGCCGACTGTGGCGGTATGGCAGGAGCCGAGTTTTTCAGGCATGCCCAGGCGCTTGCGCGCAGCGGTATTGCCCACATCCCGCACCTCGACCTTGAAGCCGCTGGCCTGCAGGTGCTCCACCCACAGATGGCAACAGCCACAGTTCGGATCTTTCCAGACCTGAACCGTGGCAGCTTGGGCCAGTGCGCTGCGATGAAAACCGGTGGCCGCCAGCCCCAGCAGGGCTGCGGCACGAATCCATTGACGTCTTTGCATGGTGTGCTCTCCTTTACTTGACGGTGATGCGGCCGACCATGCCCGCTTCGAAGTGACCCGGGATCAGGCAGGCAAATTCAAACGTACCAGCGCGATTGAAGGTCCAGACAATATCGCCCTTTTTGCCGGGATCGACGTGGGCCATGTAGGGCTCGTCATGTTCCATGCCGGGGTGTTTTTTCATCATCTCGGCATGCGCCTTGAGCTCTTGGGGCGTGCCGATCACGATCTCGTGCAAGACCTTGCCCGCGTTCACGGCGACCAAGCGCACCGTCTCGCCCAGCTTGATTTGGATCTCCCTGGGGGCAAAGCGCATGTCATCGCTCATGCGGATCTCGATGGTGCGCTGGACCTTTTTCGGGTCTCCTGCGATGCCCCAGTCTTTTTGCTCGGCCGGCGCCTGGGCGTGGTGGTTGGCGTGGCTGGCATGGGCCGCTGGCGAATGGGCTGGTGAATGGGCTTGCGCCAGAGGCAGAGCCATGAGACCGAGGGCCAACAGTGTGGCGTTCAATGTGATGTTCATATCCAATGTCCTTGTGATGGATGTTCCAGAAAGAATGTCAGCAACAAATCAATGGTGCGAATGGCCCTGGGGCTTGCGCACCTGGCCTGCCGGCACCGCTGAAGGTGTAGCGCTCGCCTCGGGCGCCCTTGGTGTGGTCGCCACCGGACCGGTGTATTCATAAGCCTGTGTGCCCGCTGGTTGTTTGTAATCCCCCGGGTCGCTGTAGTCGCCCGTTTTTTGATCGGCCCGCACCTTGAGCGTGGTGAACATGCCACCCATCTCGATGGGGCCGTAAGGGCCGGTTCCGGTCATCATCGGGAAAGTGTTCTCGGGCAGTTCCATTTCCATCTCGCCCATGTCGGCCATGCCACGCTCGCCCATGACCATGTAGTCCGGGATGAGCTTCTGGATCTTTTGCACCAGGCCCCGGTGGTCCACGCCGATCATGGTGGGCACATCGTGGCCCATGGCCCCCATGGTGTGGTGGCTCTTGTGGCAATGCATGGCCCAGTCACCGGGCTCGTCGGCAATGAACTCCAGCTGGCGCATCTGGCCCACGGCCACATCGGTGGTCACCTCGGGCCAGCGTGCCGTCTTGGGTACGGGACCGCCGTCGGTACCGGTCACCTCGAACTCGATGCCATGAATGTGCACTGGGTGGTTGGTCATGGTCAGGTTGCCCACGCGTACCCGCACCCGGTCGTTCAAGCGAGCCACCAGCGGGCTGATGCCCGGAAACACACGGCTGTTCCAGCTCCAGATGTTCTGGTCGAGCATGGTGTTCACGTTGGGGGTTTTGGCCCCGGGCGTCACGTCGAACGCATTGAGGAGAAAGGCGTAATCGCGGTCCACCTCGGCGATCAGCGGATGCTTGGCTTTGGGGTGGGTGATCCACAAGCCCATCATGCCCATGGCCATCTGTGTCATTTCGTCGGCGTGCGGGTGGTACATGAAGGTACCCGGCCTGCGCGCCACAAACTCGTAGACATAGGTCTTGCCCACCGGGATCTGCTTCTGATTCAGACCGCCCACGCCGTCCATACCGTTAGGCAGGCGCTGGCCGTGCCAATGCACGGTGGTGTGCTCGGGCAGCTTGTTGGTGACGAAGATGCGCACCTTGTCACCTTCAACCACCTCGATCGTGGGGCCAGGGCTTTGGCCGTTGTAGCCCCACATGTTGACGACAAAGCCCGGCGCCATCTCGCGGACCACCGGCTCGGCCACCAGGTGGAACTCTTTCACGCCGTCCTTCATGCGAAAGGGCAAGGTCCAGCCGTTGAGGGTGACCACCGGCCTGTAGGGGCGTCCGGCGCCGGTCACGCCTGGCGGCGTCCAGGGCGGTGCGGTGTCGGGGCGGGTCTGGATGACGGGCTCGGGCAAGGCGGCCAGCGCGCTGCGGCTGACGGCGGAGGCGGCAACGGCCACGCCTGCGGCGGCCACGGCTTTTTGGAAAAAATCTCGGCGTTGCATGGTCAGTGTCCTGCAGGGTTGGTGGAAGGTTTGGGTGCACCAGATGTATCGCTGGCTACGGCTGGATAAGGCAAGCCCGCCAGCACGGCCACCAGGTCGGCATGGGCCAGCCACAGCTGGCGCTGTGCTTGCAAGGACGCATCCACGCTGTCGATGCGCGTGCGGGCACTGGCCAGCAGGTCCCAAGTGCTTTTGAGCATGCCGTTGTAGCGCAGCAGCGTCTCTTGCGAGAGTTCCTCGTGCAGGCGCAGCACCTGTGACTGCGTGTGCTGCGCCGTCTGTCGCGCCTGCACATAAGCATTCACTGCCAGCTGCACATCGGCACGCACCTGCCGCGCCAGCCGGTCGGCCTGCAAACGGGCTGGCCACGCCTTTTCAAAGGCATGACCCCAGCGCATATGGCGCGGGTCCCAAGCAGGCGTTTTCTGCCCGGCCAGATCGTTCATGGCTTTTTGCACCAACTGCAGCTGTTGTGCATTGAGGCCCGCCCCAGCCATCAGGCGACGGGCTTCCAGGTCTTGCACAGCCCAGCGCGAATGGGCCTGCAGCGCCTGCGACTGCAAAGCCGCGAGGTCATAGGCAGACACAACACCTTGCGCCGAAGTGTCAACCGCGGTCGCAGGCAAACCGTCTGAAGGTGCTTGCTCGGGCAGGTGCAAAGGCAACTGCTCAGCCAGCTTTTGTGCTGTCATGCCTGCTCCGATGCGCTGCCACAAGGCCTGCAGTGCACGATCGGCTTGCAGCTGCGCTTTGTCCAGCCGTGTGCGCGCATCCCACAAGGACAGCTCCTCCTGGATTTGCCGCGCACGGCTCCAGTTGCCGACCTGCGCCATGCGTTGGCCCAGTTCGGTCCCGGCTTGCGCCACCGCAAGAACGTCACGGCTGTGCGCCAGCGACTGGCGGCTGGTCACTGCGTCAACCCAGAGCTTTTGCACATCCCGGCGCACGGCCGCCATTTGCTGACGCACTTCGGCCTCCTCCAGAGCGCTCATCCCGGGCTTGAGCCACAGGGCCTCGTCCTGCAGGGCCAAGCGCTGGGCCTGAATCAGCGTCAGCTGCCCCGCGTCAGGGTGGGCGGGTGCCTCCGGCAAAGGCGGCATGTTTTTTTGTTCCCAGCGCAACACGTCCGCGTGGCCGCGGGGGAACTGCGACACGGCACGGTTGGCGTCTTGCCAGCTCAAGGCAGTGGGCGCTGCCGTCACCGATGGCGCTGGTGAATGATGGTGTTGCGCCCAAGCCGCAGACCCCATGCCTGCCAGCAGCGCAGCGCCCGCAGTCCAAGGACCCAAGGCACGTTTCAAAAGGGGCTTCATGTCAATTTCCTGAAACAGACGAACATGGCGTCCGCCCACCCGGGCGGCAAGCGGACGCACCTGTGGCGTGAGGTTCAGGAAATGGGGGGTTTGGTGAGGGGCGCAGGCGTGTGAGCGACGTGCATCCACAAGGCACCGACAGGCCATGCTTGCACTTGCGTCACCGGCAGCATCAAAGGCCACACCGCAAGACTTGCACTTTGGTGACAAACGCTGCACAGCAAACAACTGCCATCGTGACAGTCGGCGTTTTGAAGAGCACTTTCGGACTCGGCAGCCTGCCCGTGGGCCTGGTGATGCATGGGTTCAACCACGGCCTCGTGACAATCGTGGGCCGAATGGGCTTGCGCGAGTTGCACCGAACCCGCAGGATGGTGCGAAGCGCTTTGTGCCATGGGCATCCAGACACCTGCCCACAGCCGCAGGGGCATCAGGCACAGCAGGAAGCAAAGGACAAATCGACGCATGACCAAATCATAAGCCAAGGTTGGAACGCCCGACTTGGCTGGGCGGCAAACCCTTTAGCGAATGCGGCGAAGCAACTCGGCACTCGAAGCATCCAGCCCCGACACGTCACCCGAGAGGATGCGTGCATGGATGTCTTTGGCCAGCACCTTGCCCAACTCCACACCCCACTGATCAAAGCTGTTGATGCCCCACACCGAACCGCTTACAAAAACGCGGTGCTCCTGCAAAGCGATCAGCGCCCCCAAACTGGCGGGGGTCAGTTCGTCGAGCAGCACAAAGGTGCTGGGTCGATTACCGGTGAAGTGCTTGTGGCCACCTTCGTCGCTCTTGCCCAGCATCAGCGCCTGCGCCTGCGCGATCACGTTGGCCAGCAACAACTCGTGGTGATCGGCCAAAGCGTGCGTCGGCTTTTTGACCGCAATGAACTCCAGCGGCACCACGTCGGTGCCCTGGTGCAGCATCTGGAAGTAGGCGTGCTGGCCGTTGGTGCCCGGCTCGCCCCACAACACAGGCGAGGTGCCATAGGGCAGCGCCAGGCCATTGCGGTCCACGCGCTTGCCATTGCTCTCCATCTCCAGCTGCTGCAGATACGCAGGCACACGGCGCAGCGCGCTGTGGTACGGAGCAATGGAACGGCTGGTGTAGCCCAGAAAGTTGCGGTACCAGACGTCCAGCAAACCCAGCCGCACCGGCAAATTGCTGTCCAGCGGCGCGCTCTGAAAGTGCTGGTCCATGTCGTGCGCACCTGCCAGCAAGTCCTTGAAGCCTTGTGCGCCAATTGCAATCGCCACCGGCAGACCAATGGCCGACCACATGGAGTAGCGACCGCCGACCCAATCCCAAAAACCGAAGGTGGTGCTGATGCCGAATTGCGCAGCGGCTTCGACATTGGTGGTCAGCGCGGCAAAGTGGCGTGCCACGTCTTGTCCGCCCTGCGCGTTGAACCAGGCCAGCGCCGAGCGGGCGTTGGTCATGGTTTCGATGGTGGTGAAGGTTTTGGACGCGATGAGGAACAGGGTGTTTTGCGCTTTCAGGTTTTTCAGCACCGCCGCCAGCTCATGCCCATCCACATTGGACACAAAGTGAAAGCGCTTGCCTGGCAACACAAAGTCCTGCAGCGCCAGCACCGCCATTTGCGGCCCCAGGTCGGAGCCGCCGATGCCGATGTTCACCACATCGGTGATCGCGTCGTCGGCACGTACATGCTCGGCATACGCCAGCATGGCGTTCAGCGTCTCGTGCACCTGCGCCAATGGCGCGGCCAGCTTGCCTTGCAGGCTTCCGGCGGGTTGGCGCAAGAGCCAGTGCATCACACCCCTGCCTTCGGTGTTGTTGATGGGCTCACCCCTGAACATCGCATCGCGGTGTTCAGCCAAACCCGTCTGCTCGGCCAGCGTCAGCAGCAAGGCCTCGGTCGCCTCATCGGTATGGTTTTTTGACAGGTCTGCAAACAGGTACGGTGCGCTTTGGCTCAAGCGACTTGCACGCTGTACGTCAAGCTTGAAAGCCTCACGCAGGTCAAAGTCACCGAACACCTGCGCATGGGTTTGCAAGGCTGTCCAGGCTGGGGTGTGGTCACATCGCATGACTCAGGCCTTTAACATCAGAGCTTCAAGCTTGAAGGCATCCGCGCAGAAAGCGCGGATGCCTTCAGCCAGCTTCTCAGTGGCCATGGCGTCTTCGTTCAGGGCCAGGCGGAACGAGGCTTCATCGAAAGACACAGCAGGCAGATCCATTGCCTTGGCCACATCGGCATTGAGCGCTTGAGGCAAAGGTGCCTCTGTAGCGGCCAGCTGGGCCAGCAAATCGGGGCTGATGGTGAGCAAATCGCAACCGGCCAGCGCGGTGATCTGACCCACGTTACGGAAAGACGCGCCCATCACTTCGGTGCGGATACCGTGCTTTTTGTAATGGTTGTAGATGGCTGTGACCGACTTCACACCGGGATCGTTGGCGCCAGTGTTGTCAGCCTCCACCCAATTGGCCCCTGCAGATTTTTTGTACCAGTCGTAAATGCGACCTACGAAAGGCGAGATGAGTTGCACGCCCGCCTGACCGCAAGCCACCGCCTGGCAAAAAGCGAACAGCAAAGTCAGGTTGCAGCGAATGCCTTCCTTTTCCAGCTCCGCTGCGGCCTGAATACCTTCCCAGGTGGAGGCAATCTTGATCAAAACCCGATCGCGCCCGATGCCTTGCGCTTCGTACAGCGCCATGATGCGGCGCGCACGCGCCACCGTGGCTGCGGTATCAAAACTCAAACGTGCATCCACCTCTGTGGACACACGGCCCGGCACGTGTTTGAGGATTTCCTGGCCAAAACGCACCAGCAAATGGTCCATGACCACATCCAGCGCTTGCCCCTTGTGCGCAGCCACCGTCTCGCTCAGCAGCGGCGCATATTCGGGCTTTTGAACCGCCTTGAGAATAAGCGACGGGTTGGTTGTCGCATCCTGCGGCTTGAACTGCGCCAGTTGCAAAAAGTCGCCAGTGTCGGCAACCACCGTGGTGTGTGTTTTGAGGGCTTCGAGTTGGTTCATGGCTGTACGTTTTGTAAGTGCTTGAATTATCTTTGAAACAAAGTTACATGACAAATTCATATTCAGGTAACCCGATGGTTTGATGAAAGCTGCCTTTGGTTTTGCAAACGATTGTTTCGCTCCATAATCGCAACAATGAGTCGCGTCACCAGCAAGCCCACCAGACTACAAATGGCAGATATTGCCCGAATGGCTGGGGTATCAGCATCAACTGTTTCAAGGGCACTGAGCGGGAGCTCGCTTGTCAATGCCGAGACAAAAGAGCGAATCGGCGACCTAGCCCGGCGAATGAACTACCAGGTCAATATCGGTGCCGCCAACCTCCGAAAAGGTGCCATTCGCAACGTAGGCGTCATCGTCCTCGGCCAAAGCTTGCAATCCATTTCAGATCCATTCATTTTGAGTCTGATCGGTCATATTGCAGATGCGCTCGATGCCAAGGGTCTCAATTTGCTACTTCAGCGCATTACGCCCGAACGAGAGCCTGACATCGCCCAACTCTACGCAACAGGACAAGTCTCCGGCCTGCTCATCATCGGTCAGCTTACGCGGCATGAAACCCTCAACGAGCTCCATGACCAACACGTCCCCATGGTGGTCTGGGGAGCAAAGCTTCCTGATAGCCACTACCCTGTCGTCGGTGGGGACAACTACCTGGGCGGCTTGCTGGCAACCAGCCATCTTGTGGAGCAAGGTTGTCGTGAATTGGCGTTTCTGGGTGATGTGCAACATCCCGAGGTGATGCTTCGCTATCAAGGCTATCTGCAAGCCCATGTTCTCGCAGGCCTCCAAGCCGACCCACGCTTGTACAAACCCATCACATTTGGCGATCAGGCCATGCGTCAAACGCTGAGTGATTGGCTCGAACACGGCGTTCACTTCGACGGTATTCTGGCCACCAGTGACGTTGCAGCCCATTCCCTGATTGCTGCACTGAAGGAAAAGCAACTGTCGGTGCCCGAAGATATTCGCGTCGTTGGCTATGACGATGTACAAATGTCCTCCTATCTACACCCAACACTGACATCTGTTCGACAACCTACCGAGCAGGCAGGCCACATCATGGTCGAACTGTTGCTGAGGCGCTTGAACCATGAGGACGTACAGTCCGTGATGTTGCCAACCACACTGAGCATCCGGGAAAGCAGCACCGCTTTGACCAACGCCTGACCACCTCCCAGCGCCGCGCCGCACATAACGCTGCTGCGCCCGTAATGAAATTACCGAAATAAACACTTTTTGATGCAACAAAATTACGGGTAAACCCCAAATTGCAATCGTTTGCAAAACGGTCAAAATACGCCTACAGCCCAATCATCACGGCTGTTCCCAACCCGTTAACGATGGAGACACATCCCATGAAATTCAAGCTCAAAACAATTGCTTTGGCCGCTCTGGCCCCATTGGCTTTGGCCAGCGCCCAAGCCGCCACCATCACCATTTCCTGCGGCTCTGTTGGCCAGGACTTCGAGTTCTGCAAGAAGACCACCGCCGAATGGGCCGCCAAGACCGGTAACGAAGTCAAGCTGTTCACCATCCCCAACAGCACCACCGACATCCTGGCCCTGTTCCGCCAGATGTTCGCCGCCAAATCCACGGATCTGGACGTGATCAACGTCGACGTGGTCTGGCCCGGCGTCATCAAAGACCACCTGATCGACCTCAAGCCCTACAGCAAAGGCGCTGAAAAGAGCCACTTCCCCGCCATCGTGGCCAACAACACCGTGGACGGCAAGCTGCTGGCCATGCCCTGGTTCACCGATGCCGGCCTGCTGTTCTACCGCAAGGACCTGGTTGAAAAATACGGCGCCAAAGCCCCCACCACCTGGGAAGAGCTGGCAGCCACCGCCAAGAAAATCCAGGACGGCGAGCGTGCCGCCGGCAACAAGGACTTCCAGGGCTTCGTCTTCCAGGCCAAAGCCTACGAAGGCCTGACCTGTGACGCCGTCGAGTGGATCCACTCCTACAAGGGTGGCAACATCGTCAACGACAAGGGCGAAATCACCATCAACAACCCTGGCGCCGTCAAAGCCCTCAAAACCGCTGCTTCCTGGATTGGCACCATCGCTCCTCAAGGCGTGCTGAACTACGCTGAAGAAGAAGCCCGTGGCGTGTTCCAGAACGGCAACGCCGCCTTCATGCGCAACTGGCCTTATGCCTGGTCGCTGGGCAACGGCAAGGACAGCAAGATCGCCGGCAAGATTGGCGTCTCCGCGCTGCCCAAAGGCGGTGCTGACGGTCAAAACGCTGCCACCCTGGGCGGCTGGCAGCTGGCTGTTTCCAAGTACTCCAAGAACCCCGAAGCCGCTGCTTCCCTGGTCATGTACATGACCAGCCCCGAAGTGCAAAAAGAGCGCGCCATCAAGGGTTCCTACAACCCCACCATCGCCTCGCTCTACCAGGACAAGGACGTGCTGGCCGCCAACCCCTTCTTTGGCAGCCTCTACAACGTCTTCACCAGCGCCGTGCCCCGTCCCGCCACGGCCACGGGTCTGAAGTACCCCGAGGTCAGCGCCGCCTTCTGGAACGCCACCTCTGACGTGCTCTCCGGCAAAGCCAGCGCTGAAGACAGCCTGAAGAAACTGGAAGGCAAACTCAAGCAGATCAAGCGCAACGCCTGGTAATCTGACTGAGCCCACCGGCCGGCTGCGGGCCATTCGCTTGCAGCCGGCTTTTTCCTTTGAAACATACGCTCCATGAACAACAAGACCCGAACCGCCTGGCTGTTTCTGGCCCCCATGCTGATCGTGCTGTTGCTGGTGGCCCTGTGGCCGCTGGGACGCACCATCTGGTTCAGCTTCACGGATGCCAACATCAACAACCTCGACGCTGCCAAATTCATCGGCTTCGAAAACTACTTTGGCGAATACGGGCTGTTTGCCAACCCCAATTACACCGATGGCTTCTGGTCCAGCGACTGGGGCACAGCCATCGTCAACACCCTCAAGTTTTCCGTCGTCTCGGTCACCATCGAAACCCTGATGGGACTTGGCGTGGCCATGCTGCTCAACCAGGAATTCAAGGGCCGCGCCTGGGTGCGCGCCGCCGTGCTGGTCCCTTGGGCCATCCCGACCATCGTCTCCGCAAAAATGTGGGGCTGGATGCTGCACGACCAGTTTGGCGTCATCAACCAATGGCTGGTGGACTGGGGCCTGCTGGCTGAAAAACTCGCCTGGACCGCCGACCCCGACTTTGCGCTGTGGACCGTGGTCGCTGTCGACGTCTGGAAAACCACCCCCTTCATGGCGCTGCTGATCCTGGCCGCGCTGCAAACCCTGCCCAAGGACTGCTACGAAGCCGCCAAGGTCGACGGTGTGCACCCCCTGCGCGTGTTCTGGAAAGTGACCTTGCCCCTGATCAAGCCCGCGCTCATGGTGGCGGTGATCTTCCGCCTGCTCGACGCGCTGCGCGTGTTTGACCTGATCTATGTGCTGACCTCCAACAACAACAGCACGATCTCCATGTCCGGCTTTGTGCGCCGCGAAATGGTGGACAACGGCTACATGGGCTACGGCTCGGCGGCCTCGACCGCCCTGTTCCTGATCATCGGCCTGTGCACCGTGGCCTACATCAAGCTTGGCCGCATGAAGATGGCGGAGGACTGACCCCATGAAAACCCCGTTGTTTGGGCGCATCGCCCTCTACCTGGCAGCCACAGTGGTGGTGTTGCTCTCGGTCTACCCGTTTCTGTACGCAGTGACCACTTCGTTCAAAAGCGGCGGCGCCTTGTTCGAGCCCACGCTCTGGCCGTCTTCCTGGTCACTGGACAACTACATCTCCTTGTTCACCCTGGCCGAGCAACCCTTTGGCCGCCACATCTTCAACTCCATCATGGTCTCGGTGCTGGTGGTGGTGATTTCGCTGTTCATCGGCGTCACCGCCGCCTATGCGCTCGGCCGCATCCAGTTCAAGGGCCGCGGTCTGCTGCTGACCACGGTGCTGTCGGTGTCCATGTTTCCGCAGGTGGCGGTGCTGGCCGGCATGTTCGAGCTGATCCGCTTTCTGGGGATCTACAACAAGGCCCTAGGTCTGGTGCTGCCCTACATGATCTTCACCCTGCCCTTCACGGTGTGGGTGCTGACCACCTTCATGAAGCAGCTGCCCAAAGAGCTGGAAGAAGCGGCCATCATGGACGGTTGCAGCCCCTGGCGCATCATCAAGGACGTGTTCATGCCCCTGCTGTGGCCCGCTCTGGTGTCCACTGGCCTGTTGGCCTTCATCGCAGCGTGGAACGAATTTCTCTTTGCGCTGACCTTTGTGCTCGACAACAACGAGCGCACTGTGCCTGTGTCCATTTCGCTCATCTCAGGCGCCAGCAAATACGACATCCCCTGGGGCAACATCATGGCCGCCTCCGTGCTGGTGACGCTGCCACTGATCGCTCTGGTACTGATCTTCCAGAAAAAAATCGTTTCGGGCCTGACTGCTGGCGCGGTCAAAGGCTGAGTCTCATCCAAGAACCCTCATGAACAAAGCACCCAACAACAACTGGTGGCGCGGCGGCGTCATCTACCAAATTTATCCACGCTCCTACCAGGACAGCAATGCCGATGGCATCGGCGACCTGCCCGGCATCACCGCCCGGCTGGAGCACATTGCCAAACTTGGTGCCGACGGCATCTGGCTCTCGCCCTTCTTCAAAAGCCCGATGAAGGACTTTGGCTACGACGTCAGCGACTACTGCGACGTCGACCCGATGTTCGGCACCCTGGCCGACTTCAAAGCCCTGGTTGAGCGCGCCCACGCACTGGGCCTGAAAGTCATGATTGACCAAGTGCTCTCGCACAGCAGCGACCAACACCCCTGGTTTGTGGAAAGTCGGGCCAGCCGCAACAACCCCAAGGCCGACTGGTACATCTGGGCTGACGCCAAGAGTGACGGCAACCCGCCCAACAACTGGCTGAGCATTTTTGGCGGCAGCGCCTGGCAGTGGGACACACGTCGCTGCCAGTACTACATGCACAACTTCCTCACCAGCCAGCCCGACCTGAACTTCCACAACCCCGAAGTGCAGCAGGCCCTGTTGGACTCGGTCAAGTTCTGGCTGGACCTGGGCGTGGACGGCTACCGCCTGGACACCGCCAACTTCTATTTCCACGACCAGCAGTTGCGCGACAACCCGCCGCGTGGCGAGCCGCCGCGCGACAACCCGGACCCGGCCGTCAACCCCTTCAACCCCTACGCCTGGCAGTGGCACCAGTTCGACAAGAGCCGCCCCGAGAACCTGCCCTTTTTGCAAAAGCTGCGCGCCCTGCTCGACCAATACCCCGACACCACCATGGTCGGCGAAATTGGCGACGACGACGGCCTGGCCCGCGTGGCCGAATACACCAGCGGTGGCGACAAGTTGCACATGGCCTACTGCTTTGACCTGCTGGGCGAGCCGCACAGCGCACCTTTCCTTCAAGGCGTGCTGCAACGCTTTACCGAAGTGGTGGGTGACGGCTGGCCATGCTGGGCCCTCTCCAACCACGACTGCGTGCGCTCAGCCACCCGCTGGGGTGGCGTGCAGCCCGACCCCCGCCTGCTGCGCCTGGCCGCCGCCTTCCAGGTCAGCTTGCGTGGCACGGTGTGCCTGTACCAAGGCGAAGAGCTCGGCCTGCCCGAAGCCAACGTCGCTTTTGAAGACCTGCAAGACCCCTATGGCATCACCATGTGGCCCGAATACAAAGGCCGTGACGGTTGCCGCACACCCATGCCCTGGAAGGGCGACGCACCGCACGCCGGTTTTTCCGATGCCTCACGCACCTGGTTACCGCTGGATGCCGCCCACCGCGCCCTGGCAGTGGACCAGCAAGCGGGCCACCCTGGCAGCCTGCTGGGCTACTTCACCCAGCTGCTGGCCTGGCGCAAACAGCAACCCGCGCTGATCCACGGCAGCATGACCGTCTGGCCCAGCCACCCGCAGGTGCTGGTGTTCGAACGCGAACACCAAGGCCAGCGCGTGCTGTGCGCTTTCAATTTCAGCGATGCACCTGCCCTTATCGAACTGCCTGCAAGCTGGCAACAAGCCCATACCTTGAGCGGCAGCGGCTTGGCTGGCGGCCAACACCAGGGCAGCGCCCTGCACTTTGAACCCTGGGGCGGTCTGCACCTGCAGGCCTGACGCCCACATACGAGGAACACACCATGTCCCGCATTGAATTCAAGAATGTCTGCAAGCGCTACGCCGAGGGCCTGCCGCTGACCATCCACAACGCCAACCTCACCATCGAAGACGGTGAGTTCTGCGTTTTCGTTGGCCCCTCGGGTTGCGGCAAATCCACCTTGCTACGCATGGTGGCTGGCCTGGAGGACATCAGCAGCGGCGACCTGTCGATCGGCGGCGAACGTGTCAATGACTTGGCTCCTGCACGACGTGGCGTGGCCATGGTGTTCCAGAGCTACGCGCTCTACCCGCACATGACGGTGCGCGAGAACATGGGCTTTGGCCTCAAAGTGTTTGGCGCGAACGCCGCAGACATCGACAAGAAAGTGCGTGAAGCCGCCGAGATCCTGCAACTCACCCACCTGCTCGACCGCTTGCCCAAAGCACTTTCTGGTGGTCAGCGTCAACGTGTGGCGATTGGGCGCGCGATCGTCAAGGAACCGCGTGTGTTCCTGTTTGACGAGCCGCTGTCCAACCTCGACGCGGCCCTGCGTGTGCAAACCCGACTGGAAATCGCCAAGCTGCACCACCGCATTGGCACCGCCAGCATGATCTACGTCACCCACGACCAGGTCGAAGCCATGACCCTGGCCGACAAGATCGTGCTGCTGCGCGCCGGTGAAGACGTGCAGACCAAAGGGTCGATTGCCCAGGTCGGCTCGCCGCTCACCCTCTACCACCGCCCGGCCAGCCTGTTTGTGGCCGAATTCATCGGCTCGCCCAAGATGAACATCCTGCAGGGCACACTGGAACAAGCCAATGCCATGACCAGTCAGCTGCGTGTCCACGGCACGCCTTTTGAAGCCGCTGTGAACGCCACGCGCCTGGCTGCCGGAGCCAGCGTGTCGGTCGGCATCCGCCCCGAAGACATGCGGCTGGCCGCTGGTCCAGGGGCCAATGTGCTCAGTGGCCACATTGAACACATCGAAAAGCTCGGCGAAGCCTCGTTGCTGTACTTGAACACCCCTGCGTCCACGCAACTGGTCACCGTCAAGGTGGAAGGCACCACCGCCCAGCGCACTGGCGATACGGTGCATGTGCAGTGCCCAACCGAGAGCCTGCACGTGTTCGACGCCGAAGGCGACGCCTGTCACCGCACGCCCGAGCTGCCAGCATGACCCTGCCCGCCTGAGCCTGCACCATGTCCAAGCGCCTGCCGATCGACTTTCGCGCTGCGGTTGTCTACCAGATCTACCCCCGCAGCTTTTGCGACAGCAATGGTGACGGCATCGGTGATCTGCCCGGCATCACCGCCAAGCTGGACCATTTGCAGGCTTTGGGCGTCAACGTGGTCTGGCTCTCGCCGATCTACGCATCGCCGCAAGACGACAACGGCTACGACATCAGCGACTACCGCGCCATCGCACCCGAGTTCGGCACCCTGGCCGAGTTTGATGCCATGCTCGCGGCCATGCATCAGCGTGGCATCCGGCTGATGATGGACCTGGTGGTCAACCACAGCTCTGACGAACACGCCTGGTTCCAGCAGGCCCGCAGCAGCCGAGACAACCCCTATCACGACCACTACATCTGGCGCGAGCCGCGCATCGGTGACGATGGCCATCGTCAGCCTCCAACGAACTGGGAAGCCGCCTTCAATGGCTCGGTCTGGGAGTGGAACGAGGCCACTGGCGAGTACTACCTGCACATGTTCAGCCGCAAGCAGCCGGACCTGAACTGGGAAAACCCCCGCCTGCGCTCTGAGGTCTACGACATCATGCGCTTCTGGCTGGACCGGGGCGTGGACGGCTTTCGGATGGACGTGATCAACATGATCAGCAAGCCCTGGCGCGAAGACGGCAGCCTGCCGGACGCGCCTGTGGTGCGCCCAGGCTTTTTGCAGCCGGGCTTTGCCCTGAGTTGTAACGGCCCGCGCCTGCACGAATTTCTGGCCGAAATGCGACGCGACGTGCTGGACCACTACCCCGGCTGCATCACCGTGGGCGAAGCGCCGCTGGCCACTGTTGAAGAAGGCCGCGCACTCACCCACCCGACAACCGGCGCACTGAACATGCTGTTCCAGTTCGAGCACATGGATCTGGACAGCGTTGGTGGCCATGTGAGCGGCAAATGGGCGCTCAAACCCCTGGACTTGCGCGACATGAAGCGCACCATGCAGCGCTGGCAAGACGCCCTCGATGGGCAAGGCTGGAACAGCCTGTACCTGAGCAACCACGACCAGCCCCGCCCCGTTTCGCGTTTTGGCAACGACAGCCCCGCGCACCGCGTGGCCAGCGCCAAGATGCTGGGCACCTGGCTGCATGGTTTTCAGGGCACACCCTATGTGTACCAGGGCGAAGAACTGGGCATGACCAACGTTGCCTTCGCCAGCGTGGACGATTACCAGGACATCGAAATCCGCAACTACTGGCGCACCGCCGTCATCGAGCGCGGTGAAGACCCCGCGCAAGTGCTGCGCAGCATCCACGCCAAAGGCCGCGACAACGCCCGCACACCCATGCCCTGGCGCGCTGATGCGCCTCAGGCCGGATTTACCAGCGGCACACCCTGGCTTCAGCTCAACGCCAACTGGCCCGAGGTCAATGCACACACTGCAGCGCAAGACCCCGACTCGGTGTTCCACCACTACCGCCGCCTGATCGCCCTGCGCCAGCAGCACCCCATTCTGGCGCTGGGCCAGACCACTCTGTTGCTGCCCGAGCACCGCCACATTGACGTCGTCCTTCGGCAATGGCAGAACCAAAGCTGGCTGATCCTCAGCAATTGGAGCGATGCCATCCACACCGTAGACCTGCCGCACAACCTGGTCACGAGGCCAGCCCAACTGCTGCTGGGCAATGGGCCAGCGCGACGCGGTTTGGCTGACGAGCGCCACCACGGCGACGCCGCCATTGCGCTGAACACTCTGCAGTTGCAGCCCTGGGAAGCCTTGATCGTTTCACTCGCCTGAAGGGCCTCTGCAGTTTTTCGCACCGGTGATGTAACCCTGCTTGCCAAAGACATGAAACAAAGTTACATTACATTCCTGTTGTTTCATGTAACCCAATAACCAACATGGCATTCGATCTCGTTTTCTTTGGCGGCACCGGCGACCTCGTCTGGCGCAAACTCATGCCCGCCCTGTTCCAGGCCTTCCGTCACGGCACTTTGCCTGAGGGTGGGCGCATCATCGGCGTGGGCCGCGATGACCTGAGCGACCAGCAGTACCGCGACAACATCCAGGCCAAGTTCGCACAGGTCGATGGTGACAAGCGCCCCAACAACGAAGAGTTCGCCCGCTTTGCCGCCCTGCTGTGCTATGTGCGCATGGACCTGTCCAAACCCGAAGACTACGCCGGTCTCAAAGCCCGTCTGGCCGAGCGCCAGACTGACAGCGTGGTCATGTACCTGTCCACCGCGCCGAGCCTGTTCACCACGGTGTGCGAGCAACTCGCCGTCAGTGGTCTGAACACCGCCAAAACACGCATCGTGCTCGAAAAGCCGCTGGGCCACGACCTGGCGTCCAACCGCGCGATCAACGCAGCCGTGGGCAAGGTCTTCAAGGAACAGCAGATCTTTCGCATCGACCACTACCTGGGCAAGCCCTCGGTGCAAAACCTGTTTGCACTGCGATTTGGCAACGCGCTGTTCGAGCCGCTGTGGCGGCGCGAGCACATCGCCAACATCCAGATCACCATGGCCGAAGAGCTCGGCGTCGAAAAGCGTGGCGGCTTTTACGAAGGCACCGGTGCGATGCGCGACATGGTGCAAAACCACGCGCTGCAACTGCTGTGCGCGATTGCGATGGAGCCGCCCATCAACGCCCACGCTGACGCCATCCGTGACGAAAAGCTCAAGGTGCTGCGCGCCCTCAAGCGCTGGACCCCCGAAACACTGAGCCAGCACGTGATCCGCGGCCAGTATGGAGCCGGCAATGTGGATGGCCAAGCCGTACCCGCTTACCGGGATGAGCAAGGCGTCGACCCTGCGAGCAACACCGAAACCTTTGTCGCACTGCGCACCGAAATTGCCAACTGGCGCTGGGCCGGCGTGCCGTTTTACATCCGCACCGGCAAACGCATGGCCTCGCGCGAGGCGCACATCGAAATCAACTTCCGTCAAACTCCGCACCAGATCTTCCAGAGCCCTGCTGGCCAGGTCAACAAACTCGTCATTCACTTACAGCCGAAAGATGGTCTGGAGCTGCACCTGTTTGCCACCGGTCAAAGCAAGCGCGGCGCCGGCAGCGGCAACCAAAGCCTGACGCCGGTCCATCTGGATCTGGACTTTGACAGCCGCTTCGGCAGCGAGCGCGTGGGCGCCTACGAGCGCCTGCTGCTCGACGTGCTCGACGGTCGCCTCAACCTTTTTGTACGCAGTGATGAGCAGGAAGAAGCCTGGCGTTGGGTCGAACCCATCCTGCAGCACTGGGCCGCCGATCCAGTGGGCCCACGCCCCTATGCCGCAGGCACCTGGGGCCCTAGCGCCTCCAGCGCCATGATCGCCCGTGACGGCTTTTGCTGGAGCGAGGAAAGCTGAGACCGCTCCTACAATGAGCTGAATATTTCTGGAGACCGCCATGCTCGACCGCATCAAGGCATCACTACCCTCTCTGGCCCCAGCTGAACAGCGCGTGGGCAAACTGGTACTGGCCGACCCGCGCGCGTTTGCCAACCTGCCTGTAACCGAGCTGGCCGATCGCGCCCACGTCAGCAAGCCCACCGTGGTCCGTTTTTGCCGCAGCATGGGCTATGACGGCCTGTCCGACTTCAAACTCAAACTCGCGGGCAGCGTGAGCGAAGGCGTACCCTTCATTCACCGCAGTGTCGATGTGGACGACAAGACCAGCGACATTGCCGTCAAGGTCATTGACAACACCGTGGCAGCTTTCCTCAAGTACCGCAACGACGCCAGCTCCTTCGCGCTGGAGCACGCTGCCCAGGCCCTGGCCGACACGCAAAAAACCGGCCGCCGCATCGAGTTTTATGGTGTGGGCAACTCCGGCATCGTGGCGCAGGATGCGCAGCACAAGTTCTTCCGCCTGGGTGTGCACGCCATCGCCTACAGCGACGGGCACATGCAGGTCATGAGCGCCTCCATGCTGCAGCCCGGTGACTGCGTGGTCATCATTTCCAACTCGGGCCGTACCCGCGACCTGATGGACGCCTGCGACATTGCCAAAAAGCGCGGCGCCACCACCATCGTGATCACTGCCAGCGGCTCGCCCCTGGCCAGCGCTGGCAACATCCACCTCACCGCCGACCACCCGGAGGGCTACGACAAATACAGCCCCATGGTCTCGCGCCTGCTGCACTTGCTGATCATCGACATCCTGGCCACCACCGTGGCCCTGCGCCTGGGTGAGACCCTGCAACCCCTGCTGCGCGACATGAAGAACAACCTGCGCAACAAGCGTTACACCTGAGGCCAGCCGCCATGCATATCGCCGTCATGGGCGCCGGTGCCGTGGGCTGCTACTACGGCGGCCTGCTGGCGCGTGCGGGCCACACCGTCACCCTCATTGCCCGCCCGTCGCATGTGCAGGCCATTGCCGCGCACGGCCTTCGCCTGCAAACCGCCACGTCTGACGAGCACATTGCCCTGAACGCCAACAGCGATGTGGCTGCGCTCAAAGATGCCGAGCTGGTGCTGTTTTGCGTCAAGTCCTCCGACACCGAAAGCGCAGGCGCTCAAATGAAGGCCTACCTGCGCAAAGACGCCACCGTGCTCAGCCTGCAAAACGGCGTGGACAACGCACAGCGTTTGCAAGCCGTGCTCGGCCAGGACGTGATTGCCACCGTGGTTTACGTGGCCACCGCCATGGCCGGTCCCGGCCATGTGCAGCACTTCGGCCGCGGCGATCTGGTGCTGGGTCAACACGCTCGCAGTGAACAACTGGCACAGCTGCTCAGCGAAGCTGGCATTCCCAGCACGGTCTCGAACAATGTGCAAGGCGCCTTGTGGACCAAGCTCATCATCAACTGCACCTACAACGCTGCCAGCGCCATCACCCAACGCCCCTATGGCGAGCTGGTGCAGCAACCGGGCATGTGGCAGCTCATGCGAAGCGCCCATGACGAATGCATCGCCGTGGCACACGCAGCAGGCGTGAGACTGGACGCCCCGCTGTGGCCCATGATCGAAAACATTGCCCGCACCATGCAGGGCCAGTATTCATCGACCGCGCAAGACCTGCAAAAAAACAAAGCCACCGAGATTGACCATCTCAATGGCTTCATCGTGCGGCAAGGCCAGCAGCTGGGTGTGGCCACACCGGTCAATGCAGCGCTGCAGACCCTGGTCAAGGCCTTGCAGCCTTGAGACTTCTTTAAAGATCCAGCGTCAGTCGCGCGGTTTTGCTGCGTGAGCAGCAGGGCATGATCTGGTCGCCTTTTTCCTGTTCTTCAGGCAGGAGGTAACTGTCCCAATGGTCGGGCGTGCCGCACAGCACCTTGGTGACACAGGTGCCGCAAATGCCTTCCGAACACGAAAACGGCACCTCCACCCCCGCATCCAGCAAAGCCTGCAACAAGGTTTTGTCTGCCGGCACCTGCACCGTGATGCCACGTTGCGCCAGCTGCACCTCAAACGCAGCGCCGTCTTCGATCAAAGGGTTGTCTTGCGCGCTCATGCGGCCTCCTGTTGTTCTTGTGCCAAAAAGCGGTCGATCACGCGGCGCGCCTGCACACCCCCCGAGTCGATGTTGAGCATCAGCAATTTACGCTCGGGCCAGCGCAGCAGGTTGGCTTGCTGGCGCTCCAGCATCTCCATGTCTTCACCAAAAATCGTGCCCTGGCCTTTGCGGATGCTGTCGGTCAGCGCCGCGTCGTCGGGCTTGAAATTACGCGCCATGCCCCAGTGGTACCAGTGCGAGGTTTCGGTCTCGGGCGTGATGAAGTCCACCACTACGCTGTAGGCCTTTTTGTCTGCCGGTGCGTCAAAGCCACCGTGCCCCTGCAAGGCCACGCCCACGTCAATCATGATGTGGCTCGGCGGCGTAAAGCGGCAAATCTGCCAGCGGTCCACCTTGGCTTCGGGGTCCAGGCCATTGGCCTGCATCGCCATGCGCCAGAACGGCGGCGCCTGAATGCCTTCCATGTGCCGCTGCAGCACCACCTTGTCGCCGTCCACCTTGGTATCGCAAGGTGTTTCGTCAATCTCGGGCTGGCCAATGCTGGTGGCGTGCACATAGGTCTCGTGCGTCAGGTCCATCAGGTTGTCGATCATCAGGCGGTAGTCGGCCTTGACGTGGTACAGCCCACCGCCATAAGCCCAGGCCGGGTCGTCGAAAAAGCTGAACACCGGCATCTGCGCCACGTCGGCCTTGCTCTGATCGCCAGGCCACACCCACACAAAACCGTAACGCTCCACCACCGCATAACTCTTGACCGCCGGGAAGCCCCGCACCCGCTGTCCCGGCATGCTCACGGCCTTGCCTGTCCCGTCCATTTCCAGGCCGTGGTAGCCGCAGCGCAGCTGGCCTTTGCACACCTTGCCCAGCGACATGGGCGCGCCGCGGTGCGGACAAAAATCTTCTACCGCCACCACCTTGCCACTGCCGTCACGGAAGAACGCCATCTTCTCGTTGCAAATGGTTCGGCCCAGAGGCTTGTCGTCCAAGGCGTCCAGATCGGCCAGGGAACAGGCCACATACCAGGTGTTCATCACAAACATATCCATCTCCGCACTCAAAGCCCGGCTCAGGCCGAGCGAATCAATTGCACGCCGGGCAAGCCCTGCCCGGCCGGTGCGCGCAACGCCTGCTGCATGTTTTGCCGCGCCAGTCGCGAGTGCTCGCGCATCAAGGCCTCGGCACGCCCAGCCTCGCGCCGCGCTATGGCCTCCAGCACCTGTCGGTGCTGGTACTGCGCCACCACCAGCGCATCACGCGCCGCCGCATCGCCCACACGCACGCCCACAAAACCCGAAGGCGAGGCAAACGGCAGCGCCGCCGCCCGCTCAATTTCATTGCGCAGCACCTCGCTGCCCGGCATCTCGGTCAACAAACGGTGAAAACGCGCATTGAGCTCCACATAGCGAGAGAACATCGCCTCGCTCAGCGACGCATCGCGCAGCGCCTCGTCAATCTCGTCCAGACAGGCACGGGCCTGCTCCAGTACCGCAGCGCGCACACCACGCTCGGCCGCCAGCCGCACCGCCAAACCTTCCAACGTGCCACGCAGCTCAATGGCGTCGGCCACCTCCTGCTCGGAAAACGTGCGCACCACAAACCCGCCGTTGGGCAGGGCTTGCAGCAAGCCTTCTTGCGCCAGCTTGACCAGCGCCGCACGCACCGGCGTTCGTGACACGCCCAAGCGCTGCGCCAGCATCACCTCGGTCACGCGGCCACCCGCAGGCAAGTCCCCAGCGAGCACCCATTCGCGCAAGCGCAGCTGCGCCTTGACCGCCGCAGAAGCGGAGTCTTCCAGCGCACCATCGGGCTCGGTTTGACGTCGCAAGGCATTCATGCCGCAAATTTCTTTGGGTCGTAATGTATACAAGGAATCCCGAACAATCCCCTAATTTGCACAATATTTAAGCAAATTAGGGTTTTTCTGTATGCAATCAGGCAGGCCAGTAGAGGCGCACCCGCGTCCCTCGTCCATCGCGCACGGGGCTGTGCACTTGCACCTGCGCGCCGTGCTGACGCGCAATTTCCTGAACAATGGCCAGGCCCAGGCCACTGCCACTGACACCCACCGCAGCAGCGCGGTAAAAACGCTCGAACACATGGGCTTGATGCTCGGATGCGATACCCGGACCGTTGTCCTCCACCTCCAGGCTGTGCGGCCCCACCCTGACGGTGATGTGCACCCCGCGCCCGCCATGGTGCATGGCATTGTCAATCAGGTTGGCCAAGGCCTCCTGCAGCAACAAGGCATTACCGTGCACCACCACACGCGAGGTCAGCGCCTCAAACCCCAGATCATCGCCCCGCTCGTGAGAACGCCACAAATGGTCTTCCGTGACCTGCCGGGCCAACGCCACCAGCTCGACTTCGGTGCTCTTGTCCATGTCCGGCCCATGCTCAGCGCGGGTCAGGCTCAAAAGCTGCGCGGTCAGCCGCACGGCATCGTCGGTGGTGCGCTGCGCCGCCTGCAGCAAGGCCGGGTCGCGCTCGGCAGGGGTTTGGCGTTGCATCAAGCCCAGCTGCGTCTTGAGTGCGGTCAGCGGCGTGCGCAGCTGGTGCGCAGCGTTGTCCAGAAAACGCTTACGAATACCGATCAGGCGCCCCAGACGCTGGGTATAGCCATTGATGGCGCCCACCAGAGGCTGCAGCTCGCGCGGCCAAGGACGGTCGGGCAAGCTGCGCAAATCGTCATCGGCTTTGGATTCCATCAGGTCACGCAACTGGTGCAAAGGCCTGACCGCACGGCGCACCGCCAAAGACACAAACACCGCCGCCGCCACGAGCAGCAAAGCCTGGCTGCCCAAGGTCTCGAGCAAGATGGTTTGAATCAAGGCATCGCGTGCCTCGCGGGTTTCCACCACCGTCACATGCAACACCGGCGAGTCCACCCCATCGGTGGGCAAGACATGCGTCAAGCGGGCCAAGCGCACAGGCAAGGTGTTGTAGCGCGCATCTGCAAACTCCACCAAAGCAAAAAAATGCACCCGCTCCACGTTCGCCCCCGGTGCGGGCAAATCGTCGGCGCCCAGCAAGGTGCGGCCCTGCGCATCGCTGACCTGGTAGAACAAGCGCGAGCCGGTATGGTTTTCGAACAAATAGCCGGTGCCCGGACGCATCTGCAACACCAGCCGTCCGTTGTGGGACTGCAGGTCTTCCGCCAGGGTGCGCGCAGCCAGATACAAAGAGCGGTCGTAAGCCTCGTTGGCAGCCTGTACCGCGCGGTCGTAGCCAAACCAGGCATTGGCCCCTATCAGCACCAGCAAAGGCAGCAGCAAGCCCAGCAACAAGCGCGAGCGCAGCGACAAGGTCTGGCGCTCAGACATCCTGCGCTGCACCCGTGGTCAACATATAGCCCATGCCGCGAAAGGTCGCAATGCGTACACCGCCCGCACCAGTCAGGCTCTCCAGCTTTTTGCGCAAACGGTGAATCAGCACCTCTACCGCTTCAAGCTCGGCCGCCTCGTTGCCAAACACCCGCTCATGCAGGCCCTCTTTGGAAACCGGCCGCTGCGGCGACATGAGCAAAGCCTGCAAAGCCGCCACCTCGCGCGGGGTCAGGGCCAGCGCCTGACCCTGCCAGAGCACAGCCGATGCATCAGCCGACATCTCCAGCGCGCCCAGGCGCAAAACCGGCGAGCGCATGCGCCCTGGCCGGCGCAACAAGGCCTGAATACGCGCCTCCAGCTCGGCCAGATCAAAAGGCTTGGTCAAATAATCATCGGCCCCCAACTGCAGGCCCAGCACCCGGTCCGGCACACTGGCCCGCGCCGTCAGCACCAGCACCGGCACATCATCCCCCCGCTGGCGCAAGGTCTCCAGCACGCTCAAGCCATCCACGCCGGGCAACTGCAAATCCAGCAAGACCAGATCCAGCCCATGGCCAGGCTCCAGCGCCTGCAAAGCGGCCTGCCCGTCTGCCGCATGGCTGACGTCAAGCCCCGCTTGTCGCAAAGCCGTGGCCAGCCACACCGCAATGTCGGGCGTGTCTTCCACCAGCAGCACTCGAGGGGTGAGGGTATGTACCAAGCTCAATTGACAGGTGATTGAAAGTTAGCAGCCCCGGCCCCGAACCACAATGCGATCTAAGGTGGCATGAGCCGTCTGTTTTTTCATTTTTACACAGGAGACTTCCATGAACATCAGCAAACGTGACTTCCTGAGCATGAGCGCCGCCGCTGGCGCCAGCCTGGTGCTGCCCGCCTGGGCCCAAGGCAAACCCCTGTTTGACACCATCAACATGTTCGTGCCCGCAGCCCCCGGTGGCGGCTGGGACGGCACCGCCCGCGCCATCGAACGCGCCGCCAAGGCCGCTGGCCTGGTGGGCAACATGGCTTTTGAAAACGTCGGCGGCGCCGGCGGCATGGTGGGCCTGCCCCGCTTTGTGAACCAGCGCAAAGGCCAGGGCAACAGCCTGATGGTCGGCGGCTCCGTCATGATCGGCGCCGGCATTGCCAACAAGAGCCCCATCACCATCAAAAACGTCACGCCCATTGCCCGCCTGACTGAAGAGGCTGGCGTCATCGTCGTGCCCGCCAGCGGCAAGATCAAGACCTGGAAAGAGCTGGAAGCCGCCATCAAGGCCAACCCCAAGGCCGTGTCTGTGGCTGGAGGCAGCGCCGGTGGTACTGACCACCTGATTTTGGGCATGGTCATCAAGGCCTTGGGCAAGAGCCCGCGCGACGCTGCTTATGTGGCCTTCGCTGGCGGTGGCCCCGCCAACGCTGCCATTCTGGGCAACCAGGTGGTGGCTGGCATCTCCGGTTACTCCGAGTTCGAAGAACAAATCAAGGCGGGCAAGATGATCCCCCTGGCCGTCTCCGGCAAGAGCCGCATTCCGGGCGTCAACGTGCCTACCCTGGTCGAGCTGGGCGTGAACGTCTCCGAGTCCAACTGGCGCGGCGTGTTTGCCGCCCCCGGCATCAGCGACAAGCAGCGCGAAACCCTGATCGACTTCGTCACCAAAGTCACCCAGTCCGACGCCTGGAAAAAAGAGCTGGAAACCCGCAAGTGGACCAACGCCTTCATGACCGAGCGCCCCTTCGAGCGTGACCTGGCCAAGGACATTGCCGACAAGGAAGTCCTGATGAAAGAGCTGGGCCTGGCATGACCCCGCTGCGCGTCGCCCTCTTGCTGGCCGCCCTGTGCGGGGTGGCCGCCTGGCAGGTCAGTGTGATCCCCCAATCGCTCATGCAAATGACGGTTGGGGCCACACTGGTGCCTGCCGTGGTGACGGCAGGCCTGGCGGTGCTGACCGTGTTGTATGGCATCAGCGCCTGGCGGGGACGCCAGGCCGACGAGAGCCTTCAGGAAGACCAGACCCCCCTGCCCGGCGCCAACACCCGCATGGTGTTTTTGCTGGCGGGTGGTCTGGCCTTCATGGCACTGGTCATTCCTCTGGGTTTCATCATTCCCGGCACCCTGTGCGGCATGGGCGTGGCCCGTGCGTTTGATGCGCCGCTCAACCTCAAGTCCTTGACCATTTGCGGTCTGATCGCCACCACGTTCTGGGTGGTGTTTGCCCAAATCCTGGGCGTGGGTCTGGGCCCAGGCTTGCCCTGGTTGTTGTAAGCCCTACCTCTTCGGAGTTTTTGATGTCTTCTCTTGACGCCCTGCTGGCGGGCTTTGGCAACGCCCTGCAACCGGTCACCCTGATGTGGGGTTTCGTGGGCTGCTTTGTCGGCACCCTGATCGGGGTGCTGCCCGGCATTGGCCCGGCGCTGACCATTGCCCTGTTGCTGCCCCTCACGTACCATGTGCCCGCCACCAGCATGTTCGTCATGTTTGCCGGCATTTATTACGGCGCAGCCTATGGTGGCTCGACCACCTCCATCCTCATCAAGACACCGGGCGAAGCCTCGTCCATGATGACCGCGCTCGAAGGCAACAAAATGGCACGCCGCGGCCGCGCCGGCCAGGCTCTGGCAACCGCTGCCATTGGCAGCTTTGTGGCCGGCACCATCGGCACCCTGGCGCTGACGTTTTTTGCCCCCATGGTGGTGGAAGCCGCCCTCGCGTTTGGCCCGGCCGAATACTTCAGCCTGATGATTTTGTCGGTCGTGGCCGTGTCAGCCGTGCTGGGCAACTCCATGCTGCGCGGCCTGCTCGCGCTGACCGTGGGCGCCCTGCTGGGTCTGGTGGGCATCGACCTGCAAACCGGCCAACCCCGCTTCACCTTTGGCGAAGCCGCCTTGCTCGACGGCATTGAAGTCACCGTGGCCGCCGTGGGCATTTTTGCGGTGGGCGAAGCGCTGTACCTGGCCTGGCAAGGTCGCGAGTCCAAAGCAGGCGAAGTCATGAAACTTTCGGGCAGCTTGTGGATGAGCAAGAGCGACTGGGGCCGCTCGTGGAAGGCCTGGTTCCGCGGTGCGTTCTACGGTTTTCCGATTGGGGCCATGCCTGCGGGCGGCGCCGAGCTGCCCACGCTGCTGTCGTATTACACCGAGAAAAAACTGAGCAAGCACCCCGAAGAATTTGGCCACGGTGCCATCGAAGGCGTGGCCGGCCCCGAAGCCGCCAACAACGCTGCGGCAGCGGGCGTGCTCATGCCCCTGCTCACCCTGGGCATTCCGACCTCGGCCACCGCAGCCATCATGCTCTCAGCCTTTGAAGGCTACGGCATCCAGACCGGGCCACAGCTGTTCGCCTCGCAAAGCAGCCTGGTGTGGACGCTGATCGCCAGCCTCTACATCGGCAACGTGATTTTGCTGGTGCTCAATTTGCCGCTGGTGGGCCTGTGGGTCAAGCTGCTGAAAATTCCGCCGCCCTGGCTGTATGCGGGCATCATCGTCATCTCCACCGCCGGGGTGTACGGCGCCGGCAACTCGGTCTTCAACGTGGGCCTGCTGTTTGCGTTTGGCCTGATCGGCTACGTGATGCGCCGCTTTGACTTTCCGGCCGCGCCGCTGATTGTGGGTTTGATTTTGGCGCCCATGGCCGAGCAATCCATGCGCCAGGCCCTGACCATCAGCATGGGCGACTGGACCACCTTCGCCACCCGCCCGCTGTCGGGCACGCTGCTGGCGATTGCCAGCCTGCTGCTGATTGCACCGCCGCTGTGGCGGATGTTTGGGAAACGCTGAAAGCAAGTTTATTTATTGGGGGTACAATAAACCCGTGAAAATTGAGTTTGACCCTGACAAACGCGAAAAAACACTGCACGAACGAGGGCTGGACTTTGCGTGTGCGGCAGAAGTTTTCAGTGGCACTCATTTCACGGGACAGGACACCAGGGCAGACTATGCAGAAGACAGATTCATCACCGTTGGATTGCTGGATGCCCGATTGATTGTCATGGTCTGGACACCACGCGGCGAGGTACGCCGCATCATCAGCATGAGGAAAGCCAATGACCGCGAAAAAGCGTTCTACGCCCAATACCTGGAATGACCCTGACGATGCGCCTGAGCTGACAGAAGCTTTCTTCAAGACTGCAGATGTTTACGCAGGCACGGAGCTCAAAAGCCGGGGCCGACCCAAAGCAGCAACGACGAAACAAGCCGTCAAAATCCGCCTGGACGCTGACGTCCTGAGCGCCTTACGCGCCAGTGGCGAAGGCTGGCAAACACGCATCAACGAAACACTGCGTGCATCTTTGCATTTGGCAGGACGAGTCTAATTACTCAAGACGACCAAACCTAACGCTGCGTGCGCCGGCTCTGCAGCAGGGCCACATTCATCTCGCCGCTGAGGGCGCTGGCGTAGAACTTTTCGATCATCTGCACCGAAGTGCGGGCGTTGCGTGCGAGGGTCAGCATGTCAATGCCCTGCCCGTACAAGAGGCGGAACATGATGGAGGTGTGCCGCAGGCAATACAGCGTGCGCGGGCGGCCAAAGGTGTCTTCGGTGGCCACGCCCGCCTCGCGCAGCACCCACTTGAACCAGAAGCCGAGCACCGCCAGCGCGTAGTTGCGGTCTTGCTCGGCAGGTAAAAACACATAGTCTTCCGGGCCGCCCCAGCCTTGCGCTTTTGCCTGCGCCAGCAAACGCTCGTACACCTGCACCGCAGGACGCAGCGTGACCATGGGCGTGTCGTGTCGCTTCGTCTCGGGCAGAGTCAGACGTAAATACAGGCTTTCGCCACGCACCACCTGCACATGCTTGTGGCGCAGCTGGCGCACATCGCCCGGGCGCACAAAACTGTTGACCATGAAGCGAATCGCCCACGCCATGTCAGGCGGCAAAGTGCGGTTACGCGGCTGCACCCAAAACCGCTCGCGCTCGCCATCGGTGGCCTTGACCTCGGGCGACAGGCTCTGTGTGCGGGTTAGACGCATGGCGGCCTGCACCACTCGGCGGTACTCGCCCACAGTGAGCATGGCACGCGGCCGGTTGGTGATTTTGACCTGCGGCATCTCGGGCAAATCGCGAATCAATTCCTGCTTGCGTGCCAGCTTGAGCAACTTGCGCACGATCACCAGGTATTGCGAGATGGTGGTGGTGGACATGTTCTGCGCGGTCAACCGCTGCACAAAGGCGTCCAGATCACGGGCCTTGATCTGGCTGGGACGAATGTCCCGGAAATGCGGCAACACGTGTGCGTCCAAGCGGTTGCGCAAAATGCCCATGGAAGCCGCACTCAACTCTTTGCGTTGCACCCGCAACGCCTCGTGCGCAAGCACTTCGCCCGCCAACAGATCGAACCGGTCGCCCATTTGCTGCCGCTGTGTGGGCGCCTGGTCCATCTGCGCCATAGGGCCACCCTGCAACAGACCACCCGGCTCCACATAAAACGCTACGCACCCACCACGCAAAATGGCGACGCGCTGGCCCGCCAGCTGGGCCACGGCGTGCAAAGGGTCAAGTAAAAAATCGTCCAGGCTCATGCCGACAGCGGCATGAATGGGTTGAATTCTCTTCATTGTTTATTACACAAAAAAGAGATTCAATGTAGATGCTCTGGCTGCCCTGGCTTCCACCGCTGCTTTCGCTCAATCCGTTACCCTGTCTGGCAAGATGGGCGCTGGCGTTACCGTTAACAACTACACCGGTGGTACATCTGCCAAAACCCTGAACTCTACTGACGGCGCTGTGACCTTTGCTGTGACCGAAGATCTGGGCGGCGGTATGAAGGTTGCCGCTTCTCAAACTCTCGCTTTCGGTGGTGCACAAGGTGGCAGCGCAACCAACGACGGTGGCTCTTTGGCTATCTCTGGCGGTTTCGGCGAAGCCAAATTCGGTATGAGCTGCGCTGGCGGTGCTCTGGGTGAAGCTGTGGTTGGTGGTCAGTACACCTTCGCTCACGCTGTTCACTCAACTGGTGCCACTGACTGCCGTGAATACAAATATGGTCTGTACACTCTGCCCACTATGGTGCAAGGTCTGACTGTTGCTGTGCGTGTTCAGAACATGTCTGGCGGTACCAACCTGAGCCTGGATGACTTCTCTGCAGCTGCTAACGGTCTGCAGTACCGCTTCAACTACGCCAACGGTCCTCTGGCTGCCGCCTTCTACACCCGCTCCAATTCCAGCGAGCTCCACGCTTCCTACGACCTGGGCGTAGCTAAAGTTTCCTATGGTGTTGATACCAAAGTTGCCTCTGGCGACAAGCGTAGCGAACTCGGCGTGAGCGTGCCCCTGGGTGCTCTGACCCTGAAGGCTGGCTACGGCAAGAAAGGCGCTATCAAGGGTACCGAGGTTGGCGCTTTCTACGCTTTGAGCAAGCGCACCACTCTGGGCGCTACCATGGGTAACTTCACCCCCAACACTGCGCAAGCAAACACTGTTGCTCAGGACAAGCCCGCACGCGTGTCTCTGGTCCACACTTTCTAATTTGACGCTGGGTTAACCCAGCCTCATTAAGAAGAGAGTTCAACCCCGCCGTGGCAACACGGTGGGGTTTTTTTATTGGCTGCCCCGTTTGCATGCTGGCGCAGCTTGTGGAGCACGGCAACGTCCAGGAACAGGACGATGGCAAGAAACAATCGTTGATCGTCCCGTTACTAGACGATAAGCACATCATTTGCGTCAAACAATGGTCGCCATTGACCTGCTGCGACTGCTTCAGCAAGTCTCTTCTGCTGAATCTCACGCCAGACGATGGGTGCTTTCAAAGGCTGGATAGATGGGAACGTACCCACTGCAGCGTTCTCAATAAGATGATTGGCACGTGCCAGCATGCGTGACGTGGCTACTTTCATGCCGTTGACTTTTTTCGCGGCTAGTTCCTTGCCATCTGTTAGGGCTGGCATGCAAGTGCGCACAAGCCTCAACTCTTTGCCTATTTGATACAAGCTCTTGGTGCCCTGCGCCTGCCCAATTTTCTCAACCACTCTGCCTTCCTATGACCTGGGCGTGGCCAAGGTTGGCGTGGGCTACCGTTCCAAGGGTGGCGATCTCGACAGCACTACTCTGCTGAGCGCTTCCGTGCCTATGGGCGCTTTCACCTTTGGCATTGCTTCTGCTGAATACAATGGTCTGCGTGGTACCGTGTACGGCGTGAACTACAGCCTGAGCAAGACCACTACCATCTACGCTTCGCGTCAAACTTCTGACGTTGCAGCTCTGGACGCCAGCTACCGTATCAAACTGGTCAAGGCTTTCTAATCTGACGCTGGGGTAACCCAGCTTCACAAAGAAGAGAGTTAAACCCACCGTGGCAACACGGTGGGTTTTTTAGTTTTCGAGACTCACTTCAAACACCCAACAAACCATTGAGCGCAGAGCTGGCCTTGTGCTCCAGCACACCTGAGCTCACCAGTGTTTTGGCAGACAACCCAAAGACCCGCTCTAATACTTTGGCGTAAACCGCACTGACGTCAATGGTGGTGGGCAAGTCTCGCTCTTCAAAGAGCGCAGATTTTGCCAGGCCCTGCCAATCCGAGTAGACCTTGGCTTGGGTCACCAGCCCGCCTGCCAGGAAGCAGCAACTGCCAACGCCGTGGTCGGTCCCGTTGGTGCCGTTTTCTGCAGCTGTCCGTCCAAACTCGGTGATGGTCAGCACCACCGTGTTGGCCCATTGCTCACCCATTTCAGTGCGGAATGTCGCCATCAACTGGTCCAGATCGCGCAATTTGTCGGCATGGCTGCCTTGCTCGGCGCCCTGGCTGGCGTGGGTGTCGAAACCGTGGGTCATGTCGATCAGCCCCACCTGTGGGCCGCTTTCCAGGCGCATGGATGCAGCCGCCGTGCGGGCCAAGCCTCGCATGGAGCGAGCGTCCTGGAAGGACTGGTTGTTCATGTTGCCCTGGGCTTTGCCCAGATTGGCCTCCCGAATCACTTCGCTGTAGGGGCTGAGTGCTGGATCAGCAGACCACATGTTCACAACTGCATTCAGGTCCTGGTCGCGCAACGTGGGCATCCAGTTGGGAAACTGGGTGGTCGCTTTGTCGTGCCCGCGCAGGATGAGGGGCATCGGAATGGAAATGGCTACACCGCTGTCGATTTTGGCTTGTTCCATTGCACGCCCGATCCAGCCTGAACTGGAGGCGTAGGGCTTCATGACACCGGTTTGCATGATGTCCTGTCCCTCAAAGTGGGAGCGGCCTGTGTATTGAAAACCTGTGCTGTGCACAACTGCCAGCTGCCCGGCTTGCCACATGCTGTGCATGGCCTCCAGTTTGGGGTGCAGGCCAAAGTCTGCCGTCAGCCTGAGCGTGTTTTGCACCGCAATTTGAGGCCTGATGGTGTTGTACTGCGCATCGCCCACCGGAGGTACAGCCGTCAGGCCATCCATACCCCCGCGCAGCAACACCACCAGCAAGCGCGTTTTGCCTGCTTGGCCTTGCCCCCAGGCTGAAGGAAAGCCCGCAAAAGACAGGCTTGCCAGGGCTGCGCTTTGTTGCAAGAAAGAACGACGTTTCATCATCAACTCCACAGCAAACTCGGGCTGGCCAGACATGCGATCCATGCCAGTCTCGTATCGGCCTGAACTTCAGGTTTGAGCAAGAGCTGTGCAGTCGGGTCGCCTGAAGCTACATCGCGCTGGCTCACAGCGACAATGCGGCGCATCGTTTGCTGCCCCTTTCCTCCACGGCGCGAAGCTTCTGCCAACACACCAAGAACACGTAACCTGCGATCGAGCATTTCTTTGGAAATCCAGTCGGTAGACCGAATCGGCCACCCATTGGGCTGCGGGCAACGGGGCAACTCCTGCCCCAGGTCCCCCAGCAAGAAGGGTGTTTTCAGTCCAGGCGTGCCTTTGGTCAGCGGAATGTTTCGGGGTGGCTCTGTACCCGTCAAGGTCAACACCTGTAACAACCAGGTTTCTGGCGACACAAACTTGCGGGTGGATTCGATATGTGTCCAGCAAGCCTGGATGACGGCCCGGTGTACCGTGGGCAAATCGCCCTGGCTGCTGATAAAGGCGGCTTTGACACTGGCAATAGCCGCAGCAGGTGGCGCATCGTCCAGAAAGTAAACGCACAGTTTGGTGGCCAGGTGCTCAGCCGTGGCCGGGTGTTGGGCCAGGTCGGTGACCAAATCCTCCAGCTTGCCCGAGGGCCGGAAATATGCAGTGTATTTTTTGCCCAGAACCTCCTGCGAACCTGGCTCATGGCGGTCAAAGTCAAAGTGGGTGCCCAGCTTTTGGCCTTTGTGCCATTTGTCCGGCTTCATGTCGCGCCAGCCCGTCAGGATCAGCGTGGCGCCTTCAACGTCCTTTTGGGTGTAACCCGCCTTGGGGCTGAGGGTAAAGAGCTCCAGCAATTCCCGCCCCAGGTTTTCGTTGATGCTGTCTTTTGTCCACTTCTGCCGGGCAGCCTTGGAATTTGGGCCCGTGTTGCGGTTGTTGTCCAGGTAGACCAACATGCCCGGGTGAGTGACTGCATGCCACAGCATTTCCCTGAAGTTACCCAACATGAAGGGGCGCAAAGACCGTTGATACGGCCCCACCAATGTGTCGTTGTTCTGGTTGCCAGGGGCCACCATGAAATGGTTCGTCCAGAAATGCCAGAAACGTTCAAAAACTGGCGCTTGCCCATACAGGGCTGTGGTTTCACGGGCTTGCACCTCTTTCCAATGCTCAAGGCGGGAAAAAGGCGTGAAGATGTTGCGCTCGCGGTACTCTTGGTAGTCTTCGGTAGAGAGCTCTTTGGCTTTTTCAAACGATAGGCGTTCAGCGCGTTGATGCTGCTCGAAGGCATGCATCACATCGTCCATCTCCCACAACAAGCGCATGTCAGCTGGCAAGTCTTTGCGACGCGTTCCGTCTGACTCCAGAATATCCATGGGCGGCAAAACCGCCAATTGCGCGTTGGCCCAAGCTACAGGATCGTCAGGTAAAGCCTTGTCGCCAGGCACCCCGAAAGCAACCCGTCTTGTGAATTTGGAAACCAGACTGCTGTTCATGAGGAGCTCCGGAGCTTGTCGTGCCTGAGAACATCATAGTAAAAAACCCCCACCGTGTTGCCACGATGGGGGTTTAAGTGTTTTCTTCAGTGAAGCTGGGTTACCCCAGCGTCAGATTAGAAAGTGTGCAGCATGCGAACGCGGTACTGGCTTTCCTTAGCAGAAGTAGCGGTGCCTTGCTTAGGAGCGTTAGCAGCGCTGAAGTTCAGGCTGGTGCGCTTGCTCAGAGCGTAGTTAGCTGCGTAAACGGTAGCAGATTTTTGTGCCACAGTTTGCAATGCGCCGTACTCTTGGTTGTTACGTGCCATAGCAACGCCCAGAGTCAGAGCACCCATGGGCACGCTAACGCCAACCACGGATTGCAGGTTCTTGGCATTGTCAGTGTATGTAACAGACTGGTAACCAGCACCAACCTTAGCAACGCCGAGGTCATAGCTAGCGCTCAAACGGATACGGCTGTCAGCACCTTTTGCACCAGTGGTAGCAGTAGCGCCGTTGTAACCGTCAGTTTTGCTGTAGGAAGTGTAGTCACCACTAACGCTGACAGGACCATTGTCGTAGCCGAAGCCAGCGCCAGTGGATTGAGCACGAGTTTGGCTACCTGCACCAGCCAGGTCGGTGTAGGAAGCGTTCACAGTGAAACCGTTCATAGCGGGAGAGGTCCACTTAACGATGTCCACGTTGGAAGCGCCAGACAGAACCAGACCGTCCAGACCAGATGGGAGGGTCACAGGAGCACCAGCCATACCGCGACCGATGATGCCGTTACCAGCTTCAACAGAGCCAGCCATCAAGGAGCCGAAGCCACCAGCAACCGTCAAAGATGCGTCGGTAGACACGGGGGTGCCTTGACCGCGACCTTGCAGGTCCATAGCTGCCTTGGCAGTAACCGTCAGACCGCCGCCCAGGTCTTCAGTAGCGGCGACAGCCAAGCTGCCGTCGGTAGTAGCCACGCCTTTAACGCCATCGGTGGCTTTCTGGAAGCTCACGCCGTAAGCGCCAGACAGGGTAACGGATTGAGCGAAAGCGGTGCCAGCAACAGCCAGGGCAGCCAGAGCAATCAGAGTCTTTTTCATTGCAAATTTCTCCAAAGAGTTAGACAAGGGTCCCGGTGTTGGGGGAAGCGAATTCTTCCCTTGGAACCCCGAGCCAACCTCCGTTTTCTGAAGGTTGAGCGTATTCAAACAGACTCTTGTGACGTTTTCCACCCTGACAGGTCAAAAAACGGGCCTTTTGTTGTGGCCATGCAACAGAAACTCGGGTTTTTCCGTAGATTTGTTCAAAAAACCAGCAACGTGGGCGCACAACTTCATGTGATTTATCAAGTTCAGGGGCGAAGCAACTGTTTACACTAAGCCCCATGACCCCCGACGCCCTCATCCTCGCCGCTGACAGCGCCTTGCGCACCCTTTGGGCCGAGCCTCGTGCCGCCCGGGCCAACCCCGCGCAAGGGGTGGCCAGTGTAGAAATGTCTGAAACCGAGCGCCGGGAGTCTGCCGCCCTCATGCGCGTCAACCATGTGGGCGAGGTCTGTGCGCAGGCCTTGTACACCGGCCAGGCCCTGGCCAGCCGCAACCCCGCGCTGCAAGCCAAGCTCATGGAAGCCAGCCGCGAAGAGACCGACCACCTGGCCTGGACGCTGGAGCGCCTGCGCCAGCTGGACGACCGGCCCAGCCTGCTCAACCCCCTGTGGTACGCCGGCGCCTTTGCCATTGGCTTTGCCGCCGGCAAGCTGGGCGGCGACAAGGTCAGCCTGGGTTTTGTGGTCGAGACCGAAAACCAGGTCGAGGCCCACCTGGCCAGCCACATGGAGCGGTTGCCCGCGGCCGACGCCGCCTCACGCGCCATCGTCGACCAGATGAAGGCCGACGAAGTCGAACACGCCCGCATGGCCCAGCGCGAAGGTGCGGTGCAGCTGCCTCCCCTGGTGCAAGGCCTGATGCGCAGCGCCGCCAAGGTCATGACGACCGTGGCGCATCGGGTGTAAGGCACAGAGACTGCCGCGCTGCGCTCGCAGTGACGTCATGGCGATCAGTGCGGTTGATCATTACCCGGCGATACATGTCGGGCCAAATCCATGCTGTCATGCAACAACCGGAGGACCTCGATCGTCTGCTGCGGGGCCACCTTAAACACCACAAAGTGCCGCCCTTTTCGGCCGTGACGCGCCACATGAAAGGTACTGATGCCTAAGCCAATATCTTCTCTGTCCTTGACCCCAAGAATTTCTGGCCCATCGTGCAGGGCCTCGAGAGCCAGCGAAATGGTTTCTGCATACTCCTCGGCTTGTCGGTCACCAAATTTTTCCAGGGTCCAAATGGTGATCTCCAGCAGGTCCAATTCGGCCTGATCCGCCAGAAGCACCTTCCAAACCGCGCTCATGCAGCGGTGATCGCTTTAGCAGTGAGAAACTTAAGATGAGCGCGTAACGACTCCTTGGAGTCAAAGGCCTTGAAGCGACCCGCTTGAATGTCATTGATACCCACTTGTACTGCTGATCGAAGAGCCTCAAGTCGAGAAGCATCCTCTGCCTCCCGCTGCTCTACAAGTCGAAGACCCTCGCGAAGAACCTCGCTTGCGTTTTGGTAACGACCGCTCGAGACCAACTGTTCGACCATGTTGGCCTGATGATCGGTAAGAACAACATTTCGTGTAGGCATGCAAGTTTCCCCCTCCCAGAGTGTTGGCAGATTATGCCAATCGAGCCGAAGCAGGTCAAATTCGGATTGGCTGGCAAAACAATTGGGATCATTTCAGGCTACTGCATGAGTGCTACTTGCGAGAGGCCGCAAAGGCAGCGGCAGCGATCCGGACCATGCTCGGGTGCAAGGAGCCCAATTTAGGATTCTGTCCATGCGGCGCATGGGGCGGTACCGAAAAATAGTCGTCGTTGTACGGAAGCTCGAGCACCTTGCTCAAATCAAACTTGGTGTCGTAGCTCAAACCTGCACTGGCGTAAGCAGCGGGATGTTCGCTTTTGGTGATACGAAATTCACCGCTGTAGAGACGATCGGTTTTTTGGCTCGTGCCATACGCCACGCTCACGAAAATCCGGCCGTCATCGTCTTCCTGGGTCGAGGTGACGAGGCCAGGACGTGATTTGGGTTTAGGGTGAATGTTGTCCGGGAAGTGGCACCAGGCGATGTCGCCAGCCGTGGGTTCCGGCCACCAGCGCATCAGGCGCTTTCCATTTCAAAAAGACTGCTGCGCACCTTGCCACCTTTGGCTTTGGGCGCTGACTTTTTAATTTGGCTGAGTTGGCTCTTGGTGAGCGCACCCTCGTCAGCCTCGTATTGCGGCAACACCTTGGTCGCCAGTTCATGCAGGGCCAAGTGAATGACCTGGGTTTCATCCACGCCCAGCACTTCGGCCAAGCGCTTCGCAGTGGCGCGTGTCACGCCGGTCGCACTGTCCTGCGGGCGGTAGCGAAAAGCAATTTGAGCAGTAGCGGCTGTCATGCTGCGTTCTCCTTTTGGATATCTTTAAGATATCTCACGGCATCACATCTGTCAACCGGTAAGCGCATCAAAAACAAAACCGCCCGAAGGCGGCTTGCCATAAGTCATAAGCACTTTGTTGCACAAGCCAAAGACGGGCGTTGGGTGCGTGCGCTGCCTGGGTAATCGTCACCTCGCCCATTTGAAGGCTCACGCTTCCTCGTCATCCACCTGGGTGTCCGACTCACCTTCGGTCAGCCTGCGGATGGTCAATGCGGTGCGCTGATCCATCAGTTCAATCATCTTGGCAATGATCGGCCGCCCGGCAAATGGCTGTGTCGCCTGAAGACTCCTGGCAATGGCGGGCAGCTGCTGTGCGATCTGCAGCACGCGCTTTTTGGTTTGCGCCTTGGACAGCCCGGCGGCTTGTGCAAACTGTTCCCAGTGCCGCGCCTGCACTTCGGTGAACTTGTATTTGCTGCCCAGCTTCATCGCCATCTTGGGCGTGAGATGCTCGTACACGGCCGTGCACAGCATGTCATACAGCGGCGCCAGCGTCGGTGCCACGTTTTTACTCTGACCTGCATAGAGCAAGGAGAAGTTCTTGGCGTGGGCATCGTGGTTACCGATCAGTGCGTTGAACACCACGGCATCCAGCAACCGAAGCACCTGCGGCGCGCTGGGCCGGGTGGCTTTGCGAAGCAGATCGAAGCAGGCCTTCAAATCGGGGCCGCCTTCGTTTTGGTATTTCATCTCAGGCACCACGCCCAGGGCTTGGCAGAAATCCTCCTGGTGGATGCGCATTGGTTGGCCGTCAACGCCCACACGGCGGTCGTAACGCGCCACCAGCAAGACCTGGAGGCCTTGGACGACAAAGATCTGTGCCTGCGCCGTGGGCAGCCCCATGGCCTGCGCCAACGACAGACAAAAACCTTCGTTGAGCACGCTGTCTTCCACTGAAGCGATGGCAGGCTTGAGGATGTGGGTGCTGGGCTGGGCCCCTTTGGGCAGGCCAATGCGCTGTCCGTCAAACACCACGGGCAGCTTGTCTTGGGCGCCGGCCAATGACAAACGAACGCCGTCGCGCCCCGCCAGCATGGGGCGGCGCGGCAACTCGTCGAACAATGCCATCAGCTGCGGCTCATCCAGCCATTCGACACCCGCCTGCTCGGGCGTGGGCACGGACTGCCCCTGCGGCACAAAGGTGATGGCCCCGGCGCATTCGCCACCAATGGCGTTGAGCAAAGCAAAGTCGTTTTGGCTCGACACCTGGCACTGCTGGGCAATCAGCCGGCGCAGATTGCCTTCGGGCAACAAACCGGCAAAGAAGGCCCGGCAATGGTGGTCGTCGAACGGCTTATGCCCCAGCGGCAAAGACTGCGACAGCGCGACTGCGTCGGGCTGCGCCAGCCAGTCGTGGTCGTACTGAAAACTCAGCCGCCCCCCCAGCAGCGACAACGTACCGACCGGTTGATCAAACAACCAGACACTGATGTCATGTGCCATGGCGATCCCCATCCGCCTGAGCAGGCTCAGTATCCAAGCCAGTGAGGGTTAAAGAGCTCCCCAATGCGTCTACAACACGTAGCACCTGCTCCAGACGAACGGTGGGTTTGCCTGCTTCGAGTTCCACGATAAAACGCAAGCCGACACCAGCGGCCAAGGCCAGGTCGGCCTGGGTCAGCCCCAGGCGTTTTCTGGAGGCGCGCAGGACCGTCCCTAAGGACTGAGGAGAAGTGATGGTAGCCATGGATTGAGTTCAAAATAAATCCCGTACGGGAAATTATGACTCAGACTCAGAGATCACACAAGGAAATATCCCGAACGGGAACTTTAATGGAAATATCTATGCGTAAAAGCATATGGTTACAGATCGGGAATATTTTGAATTGCGCTTGGCTTTTATGGCGAACAGCGCGTTCATGGAGGCCTGACAACACCTGCGGAAGGCACCAAAAACAAAACCGCCCGAAGGCGGTTTGGCTGGCAAAACAATTGGGATCTGACCCCAATTAATTTTTTTGCTGGAGATATACCCAGTCGACGATGTCGTCGCTGGGGGTGTAGTTGGTGACGAGTTGCTGCATGAGGACGCGGATGGTGCTCACATCGTTGACGCTTAAGGCCATTTCCAAGGCTGCAAGTTTGGCCTGCAGCTCGGGCCAGGGCAGGAAGTCCTCGCGTGCCTTCATGATTCTGGGGTGCAGCGTGGGGCTGGGGTTGTCGCCAATCAACAGCTCTTCGTAGAGCTTTTCGCCTGGGCGAAGCCCGGTGATTTCGATCTCGATATCACCCTCTGGGTTTTGCTCGTCTTTGACAGTCAGGCCAGAGAGCTCAACCATCCTTCGCGCCAAGTCCACAATCTTGACAGGTTGCCCCATGTCCAACACGAACACATCGCCACCCTTGGCCATGGCCCCGGCCTGGATCACCAGTTGTGACGCTTCCGGAATGGTCATGAAATAACGGGTGATCTCGGGGTGGGTCAGGGTGATCGGCCCGCCATCGCGAATTTGCTGACGGAACTTGGGCACCACCGAGCCTGAAGAGCCCAGCACATTGCCAAAGCGCACCATGCTGAAGTTGGTTCCGGTGCTGGTTGCCGCCAAGGCCTGCAAGACCATTTCGGCCAATCGCTTGCTGGCCCCCATGATGTTGGTGGGTCGAACAGCCTTGTCGGTGCTGATCAAGACAAAATCGCTCACGCCATTCGCAATCGCAGCTTGTGCGGTTCGCAGCGTGCCCATTACGTTGTTAGTAATGCCCGCCGCCGGGTTGTGCTCAACCAAGGGCACATGCTTGTACGCCGCCGCGTGATACACCGTGTTGGGGTGCCAAGTGGCCATGATCTCGTGCATGCGATCCACGTCGTGAACCGAGGCCAACAAAGGCACCAGGCTTGTAGTTTGTTCGCCCAGCTTTTCTTCCAGCTCTTGGTGAATGGCATAAAGCGCAAACTCGCTTTGCTCGATCAACAGCAATTTGCTGGGCTCAAGAGCCAGAATCTGGCGACACAACTCGCTGCCAATGGAGCCGCCCGCACCCGTCACCATCACAACCTTGCCCACAATGTTCTTGGTTAGAAGAATGTGGTTGGGCGTTACCGGTTCACGGCCTAAAAGGTCGTCAATGTCCAAGGCCCGCAAATCGGACACACTGACTTTACCTTGGGCCAAATCTGTCACGCTGGGCAGCGTTCGCACAGACACATGCGCACTGCGAATGTGCTCCAAAATTTCGTTACGGCGCTTGCGACTGATGCTGGGAATAGCTAGTAAAACATCGCTAATTCCCAGCGTTGTCACTACTCCTAATAGATCAGATGGGTTGTAAATAGGCTGACCGTTTAGCACATGACCGTGCAAACGATCATCGTCGTCGAGAAAACCGACCACCTGCATCTCGTGGCTGTGAGTCATAGCCACGGCCAGCTGGCGGCCTGCAGTGCCCGCGCCGTAAATCAGTACTTTGGGGCGCGAAGCGTGCTTGAGGATGTTCTTGTACTGGTCCCCAAGCCAAACACGCACCAACAACCTGGAGCCGCCAATGAACATCAGCAGCAAAATGGGTTGAATGATGCCAACTGTTCGAGGGACCCAAGGAACCCCAACGACAGTGAAAACAATCACGTAAAGCAGGCCATACACGCCCACAGCACGAGCCACCGCCAACAAAGCAGGCCAACCGCTGTACCTGAAAATCGCTCGGTAAAGTCCGGTGACAACGAAGATGGGTAAGGCCAAACACACAGAGACGCTCGCAGCCCAAATCGTTCCTTTTGCCCATTCGCTACTACCTGTAAAACTAACCAGCTCTCCCAACCGAAGGTAATAAGCAAGCCAAACCGTCAAAACGCATAACGACAGATCCATGGCCAATGCAACCACCCGTTTGGCTGGTCGAGGTATAGCCAAAATTGGCACAGACAATTTAAACAGTGAATTTCTCAATGCGAGACCCCGTCCCTGGTTAAGACCTTAGAGCCTGTCTTCCACAAAATCTTCAGATCAAGCAACAATGACCGTCGTTGCAAATATTCCAGATCCAGCTGTACCTTCTGAGGAATCGGCAACTCATCTCTTCCGTTGACTTGCGCCCAACCGGTCAAGCCCGGCACGAGTTCGTGAACACCATTTTCTGTGCGCAACGCAATCAAATCTTCTTGATTAAAAAGTGCCGGGCGTGGCCCCACAAAGCTCATATCGCCTTTCAGGATGCTCCACAACTGGGGTAGCTCGTCCAGACTGGATTTGCGAATAAATGATCCAATGGGCGTCAGCCACTGATCAGGGTCCGGCAGCAAGTGTGTCGCCACCGCTGGGGTATCGATGCGCATGCTGCGGAACTTTGGCATTCTGAAAATGCGGTTGTGGCGACCCACACGGTCACTCCAGTAAAGAGCTGGGCCAGGCGAAGTCAGCCTGACAGCCAGCGCCACAAACACTATTGGCAGCGCAAGAAACACAGCCGCTACCAATGCGACAAACAAGTCAAATAAGCGCTTCATGGGCGAAAATCTTCAACGGCGCAACGTAGCCCCTCGTCCACCAAAACCGGTGGAGTCCAGTCCAACAGCTGCCGGGTCTTGGTGATGTCCAATTGCAATGAGCCACATAGACGTTGATAGATACCCGGCTTATTCAATAATGTTGCCCCCAACTTCAAGAGTGCGGGTGGCATGTAAAGCAGGCGTGCTGGCTGCCCCATGGCGTCGCCCATGCGCTTAAGGAGGTCTGCTGTTGAAATGTCTTCACCGTCACTGACCAGAAATGTCTGGTTGGCTGCTGCAGGGTACTTCAAACACGTCACGACCAAGTCCACCAAGTTGTCTAGAGCCACAAGGCTACGACGGTTTTCGGTCACTGCTGCCAGTGGCAGCGGTAACCCACGTGCTAGCCAGCGCATCATGGATTCGAAGTTGGCTTTGACCCCTGGCCCATACACCAGTGGCGGCCTAACGATCACCACCTCCATCCCTGTTTGCGCAGCGATTATTTGTAGCCCCTGCTCGGCTTCTAGCTTAGACACACCATACGGATCTACCGGCATTGGAATGTCATCAGCGGTAAAAGGGCGTCCAGGTTGAGTCGCCTCCCCATTGACCTTGATAGAGCTGATAAATACGAATCGTCGCACTCCCGCCTGTGCCGCTTGACGAGCCAGGTTAAGAGTGCCATCTACGTTCACGATGCGGTATGCATCTAATGGATCGCTCGCATCATCGTGCATGACATGCACACGGGCCGCACAATGGACCACCACATCAATACCCAGCAGTGCTGTTTCCCATTTTGTGGGGGGCAATAGATCACCAACCAAGGCTTGGCGAACACCTTCAGGCAAAAATGCGACCTCGCGACGAACTGCTGCAACAACCCCATTGAAAGTGCCGTCAGCTGCCAAGCGCCTTACCAATGCACCGCCCACAAACCCCGTGGCCCCGGTAACCAAAATCATTTGTTTATCTTTCAAACCTTGGCATGGCGAGTAGCGACTGCCTCGGCCAAAAAACCATCAAGGCGATCAATCAATTGAGAACGTCCAAACTCTTGTTGGGCGTACTTGCGTCCATTAACGCCTAACTGCTTTCTTTCATTCAGCGGCATGGCCGCCAGTGTCAATACCGCTTTGGCTAAGCCAAGGCTATTGCCTGCTTCGCAGGTCAAGCCAGCCCGTGCATCATTGATAACCGATGCCCCTTCCCCGTCAAGCATCCCCAACAAAGGTATGCCTGACATGAGATATGACTGCACCTTCCCTGGGATGGTCATGCTAAAAACTGGATCGCTCTTCAACGACACCAAGAGCGCATCAGCATGCGCATAAAACGAAGGCATTCGATCAACAGGAAATCGCCCTGGCAGAAAGATCTGTTTACCCAGTCCACGCCTGATCACTTCGGATTTCAGCCAATCGAACTTGCGACCATCGCCTACGATGATCCACCGAATGCCAACACTATCCTTCAGGCTCTCAGCAGCATCTAAAACCGCCGACATATCTTGTGCCTCACCAATATTCCCGGCAAACACCACTGTGAACCTATCAATCCGCCTGTCCACCTCGGGCGCTGGCTGGGAGCTACCAGCCATGAACACATCCTCCGCCCAACTGGGGAAATAGCGTATCTTGGCTTTGTCATCGCAGTACTTGGCAATGCTCCCCAAAAATCCGCGCGACTGCCCTAATATCAACGTACAACGGTTGTAAATGAAGCGCACCATATGCCCGACCCCTGCAAGAATCCGGGGTGAACGTACCACGCCAATGGCGGCCAAAGTCTCGGGCCACAAATCCAAGGCCCAGAACACCACGGGTACTTTTTTGATTCTTCCTAACAGAACCGCCGGCAATCCAACAGTCACAGGAGAGGGCTCAAAAACAAAAATGACGTCAGCGGGACGTCCACGCAAACACCAAGTGCCTACACTGCACGCGCTCAGGGCAAAACTCAGGTAGTTCAATATAAGGCGTACGCCGCCATTGCCGCGAGAAAACATGGGGACCCGAACCACATCTGCCCCCTCATATTTGGCGAACGCAGCAGGTTGTGCACGATAAGCGTCGAACACTTTTCCTGCAGGGTAGTTAGGCATACCGGTGAGTACCGTGACCTCATGGCCACGATGCATCCACTCTTTCACCAAGTCATTGATGCGAAAGTTTTCCGGCCAGAAGTACTGGCTAACAACAAGAATCCGCAACCCAACCTCAGTATTTTTTCCACACTACGCGGTTCACGTAGTCTGTGTAGCTATGCATGATGCGAACGACTTTTTCGCTCACATTGGGCATGCTGTAGTCAGCCACCAAGCGTAGGCTGCGTTCATCGCCACGCGCCTGGCCCTTCAAAATTGCCAAACCCTGGCGCACGCGCTCCAGCTCCAGCCCAACCATCATGACTGCTGCCTCCTCCATGCCTTCCGGACGTTCATGAGCCTCGCGCAAATTGAGCGCGGGAAAGTTCAGGATTGAAGACTCTTCATTGATCGTGCCACTGTCCGACAACACTGCCTTGGCCTGCATCTGCAGATTGACATAATCATGAAAACCCAGCGGTTTCATCAAACGCACCAACGGATGAAATGCCGCCCCAGTACTGTCTACACGCTTTTGGGTGCGCGGATGCGTGCTAACGATCACAGGCAAGCCATGATCCTCGGCAACTGCGTTGAGCACCTCAACAAGTTTGGTAAAACTCCGATCGGATTCAATGTTTTCTTCGCGATGCGCACTCACCACAAAATACTTGCCAGCGTCCAAGCCCAAGCGCTGCAAAGCGTCTGATGCCTTGATTTGTGGCATGTAATGGTGCAACACCTCAAACATCGGGCTACCTGTTTTGATGACCTGATCGGGAGGCAAACCCTCACGCAAAAGATAGTCGCGGGCAATCGTGCTATAAGTCAGATTAATGTCTGCCGTGTGGTCCACGATGCGGCGGTTTGTTTCCTCTGGCACGCGCTGATCAAAGCAACGGTTACCCGCTTCCATATGAAAAATGGGTACTTTGCGGCGTTTCGCTGGTATGACAGATAAACAACTGTTGGTGTCGCCCAGTACAAGCATAGCTTCGGGCTTTACCTGAGCCAGAACCCCATCCACCGCCGTAATCAAGTTGCCAATGGTGTGAGCCGCGCTAGTACTGCCCCCTGCGCTGTTCAAGAAAAAGTCTGGTTTACGCACGCCCAAGTCCTCAAAAAACACCTGGTTGAGTTCGTAGTCATAGTTCTGCCCGGTGTGCACCAACACATGCTCACAATGCGCATCCAGGCGGGCCAATACGCGCGACAAGCGAATAATCTCTGGCCGCGTACCCACGACCGACATGACTTTGAGTTTTTTCATCGTTTAAACCTTACTCACCACAGTGTCGGGCCTTTGGCGATCAAAATTTTCATTAGCCCAAAGCATCACCACCATCTCGTCATTGCCGACATTGGTAATTTCATGCGACCAGCCTGGAATAGTATCTACCACTTGTGGCTTGTCTCCGCTGGTGCACAACTCCACCAATTCGCCAGACAGCAAATGCCTGAAACGAAACAGCGCTTGCCCCTTCATGACCAAAAACTTTTCAGTCTTGGTGTGGTGATAGTGGCCTCCACGGGTAATGCCTGGATGCGCCGTAAAGTAGCTGAACTGACCGCAATCAGGTGTTTTAAGCATCTCCACAAACACCCCACGCGGATCGGCATGTTTCGCAACCTCGTAAGAAAACTTGTCTGCCGGCAGAAAACTCACATACGTGGCATAGAGCGCCCTCACCAAGCCAACACCCACCTTATCCATCAGCAGCGTATCTCTGCTCTCCCGAAAAGAAGTGATCAAACGTGCCAGATCACCCACCGTTGTCGCGTACTGCGGCTGCATAACCGAAAACCCATCTTTTCCGGTCACAGGGTCCGCACCATCCATGATCTGGACAAAGCGCTCAATGACATCGTCAATGTAGACAAGCGTTAACGCGGCCTTCGGATCATTGAGCACGATAGGCAAATTACGCCCAATATTGTGGCAAAACGTAGCCACCACAGAGTTGTAGTTGGGCTGACTCCATTTCCCAAAAACATTAGGAAGTCGAAAAAGGTGCACTGGCACCAAAGGGTCTACACCCGTTGCCAGCAAGATGCTTTCCGCATCCCGCTTGCTACGGCCGTAGGCATTGTTTTGTGCAGCCTGCGTCGAGGACGTGTACAAAATCGGAATCGGTTTACCTGAGGCGTGAGCAACGTTAGTTACAGCCCTGCACAACTCACGTGTCAGACCAGCATTACCTATTTCGAACTCCTGCGGGTCCATCGGTCGGTTAACACCGGCCAGGTGAAAGACAAAATCGACACCCTCCAATAAAGCGGGCAATTGATCAGGCCGGTCATTGCGGGTAAAGCAAACCACCTGTACATCACGGCGCTCCCGCAGATACACCCGCAGATTCTGACCAATAAAGCCGTTTGCCCCCGTGATCAAGACCTTTGTCAATTTCAATCCTCCGCAATCGCCACTTCACCACGGGCAATGCGCTGCATGAAATCAAGCTTGAGCAGCAATGCCTTCATGCCCGTCACATCCAGGCGCGTCGTGTTGTGCGAGTTGTAGTCCTCACCATGAGTACTCTGGGTAATGCGGCGCTCGCCCTCTTCTACAAATTTGGCATAGTTCAAATCACGACCATCAGGCGGCACACGGAAGTAGTCGCCAAGGTCTTCAGCGCAAGCCATCTCCTCACGCCCCAAGAGCGCCTCATAAAGCTTTTCTCCATGACGTGTGCCGATCTCATGAATCGGATGCTCGGGCTTACCCATGAGCTCCAGAATAGATTGCGCCAACACTCTCACCGTAGCCGCAGGCGCTTTTTGCACAAAGATGTCACCGTTGTTGCCGTGTTCAAAAGCGTAAAGCACCAGATCTACCGCGTCATCAAGCGTCATCATGAAACGCGTCATACTTGGATCTGTAATGGTAATGGGCTGACCCTCGTGGACTTGGTTCACAAACAGCGGAATGACCGAGCCACGTGAAGCCATTACGTTGCCATACCTCGTGCCACAAATGACAGTGCCTGTACCTTCAAGGTTGCGGCTAGTCGCCACCATGACCTTTTCCATCATGGCTTTGCTAATGCCCATGGCGTTAATGGGGTAAACCGCTTTATCGGTACTCAAGCACACCACTCGCTTGACACCCGCCGCAATGGCTGCTTCCAGCACGTTCTCCGTGCCCAGCACATTGGTCTTCACCGCCTGCATGGGATGGAATTCGCAGGATGGGACCTGCTTCAAGGCCGCCGCATGGAATACGAAATCAACCCCTCGCATGGCAGCCGCCACGCTGCGGCTATCACGCACATCACCGATGTAGAACTTGAGCTTAGGATGCCCATAACGCTTGCGCATGTCATCCTGTTTTTTCTCGTCGCGACTGAAGATCCTGATCTCCGTCAGGTTGGACAGAAGAAAGCGCCGCAGCACGGCGTTCCCGAAAGAACCCGTACCACCTGTAATTAATAGTGTCTTGTTGTTGAACATAGGAGCTACCCTCTTCCGCCACCTGGCATGGTGTGCTCTGCAGCTATTTCTGCAATAAATCCAAACGTTTCACAGGCGCAACGTGCCCATGAGTAGCTTCGACCTTTTCGCCATGCGGACGTCGCAAGCTTCGCGCGCAGGTCGTCGTTATGAAAAAGACGGCGTAACGCCTCGGCAATCGAGTCCGGGATATCCGGATCAAAATAAATTCCAGCCTCTTGAAGAATCTCAGGCATCGGACCACGATTCGAGGAAGCAATAGGCAAACCAGCGGCCATTGCCTCAATCAGGATATTGGGTAGATTCTCACAGCTCGATGCAAAGACAAATGCATCCGACTCCCTGTAATGGGCGTCAAGATGGTCAAACGGAACACCACCAGACCAGCAAAGGAACTCCTTGCTGGGGTCCAGACGGAGCAACAACTGCCCGAATTCGCGCCCGTAGCACCCCCATTCAGCGCCAATGAAACGAACTGCCATAGGCAGCCCCTCTGCGCGCAGTTGATGTACTGCAAGCGCAACCTCCACCTGATGTTTATAGGGCATCAGAATGGAAACGTAAAGCAAACGGAATGGTCGAATTATTGAATATTGGCTTATCTCTCTCTGCGGGCGAGGCGGCTGAACGAATCTGTCTTCGATGCCATGAGGAATCAGCGCCACTGGTCTTTTGATACCTCCAAGAAATGTTGAGACCGAATCCATTGCATATTTGGTCAGGAAGATCACGCCGCTGGCCCGGCGAAGCGATCTGCTTTGGAATTTTCGCAGCAACCAAATCTTTAAACGCATGAGACTCCAGCGCCCGAAACGCCGCGCTTCGGCGGGCTCGAAAGGCAGCATGTTTTGCGACATCGTGACCGTGGGCACAGAACAACACATAGGGAGCGTTCCGCCGGGTGCGAAAAGCACATCGCAACCTGCTCGCTTCAGCTCCCGATCTAATTGGAACTGCTGACCAAGCATTCGTCGAGGCGTCGACGCCTCAATCCATGAAGGACGCCGCATCTCCAGCCACGGACGAACCGGCAACACAGCTGCAGTAGCCTCTGGGGCCCAGACCGTAATTCTGCTGATCCCCGCCGCCGCAGGATCAGCTGCATGCAGCAACTGGGACAAATGCGTAACGCCGCCGCCTTGCCGAATATTGCTTGCATCAATAGCAATGTGCAGCCCCGAAGAATTCGACATATTAGGCTTTACCTACTTCACTTTGATTCAAGGCCACTAGACGCCACTTGATTGACACTTCGCGAAATTAACTTGGAACGGTCGACACGACGACCAGCCTCGTGGTATTTTGACGGGGATTTACTTTTGGAAATATTATTTATAAATGTCATGAGTTGATTTTTATTTCAGCGCATTCAGCAACACTTGGGCGGCATTTTTCGACTCAGCCAAAGATGCTAGCAACACATTACGTCCCTCAATCCCCTCCACGACAATTCGCCTCGGGTTATTGGCGTACTCAACTACTGCGCTACGGATTGAGTTGGCGTCAACTGTGCACAGGGCTCCCGTTTTGGCTCGCCCCTCCCATTGCCCCATTTCCATAAATGCCCCCGTGTAGCGCGTACTGACCACTGGCAGACCTGAGACCATCGCCTCAGCCACTACCACTGCCCAGCCATCATGGCGCGAGGGCACCAACAAAAGATCATGCTGAGATATCAACTTAGGCAGTTCATCAGGTTCAACGAAACCATTTTCACTTATGTGAGAGTACTGTTTAGCGTAGTCGGAAACCAGCGACTTAAGTTCGCCCGAACCTACCAGAGAGAGCGTCGCTTGGTCTGGTGCTATATCGGCAAACGCCTCCAACATCTCCGGGACACCCTTACGGACAATATATTGCCCAATATAAAGACATTTGATTGGCTTGCTAGGTAATCCAATACGCTGGGTATATCTTGACTCATTAATTGAATATGGAAGATTTAATGTACTGCGCGAAAAAGGACCATAAGCGGACATTGCCTCTTTTCCAATACAAAAGACCTGCTTGGCAAACGGCAACGTCAGCGCCCACACAACACGTCTAATCACTGCCCGCATCCCATTGACGGGCAAAGGCTTCTCCAGCCAATAATGGAATGAGACTCCATGACGGAGGCAATACCATCTAAGTCGGAAGGACAAGGGGAGGCGATACCCCCCCACGAGCACATGCTCAGGTTTGAATTTCTCAAGCAATGCGCAAAGTTCGTCCCAGCGGTTGATACCTTGGTTGCTGCCCAGCACGCGAAGCCATGGCTTTTCCGCCAGACGCCAGTCCCGATTGGATTCTCGCCCCCAAAGAAAGACAGCAAGCACATCGGCGGATTTTGCCAAGGCTCCGAAAAAATCCAGTTGATACGGAGTGGGTATATTAGACAGAAATAACACCCTGGTCATTATTGAATATCCAATCGGGTTCTGAAATATTTAACTGTCTCGCGCAAACCTTCGTTCAATTCCACACTGGGCTGCCAATCGGTAAGGCTCTTGGCAAACGAAATGTCAGGCTGACGCTGCCTCGGGTCGTCCTGGGGCAAAGGACGAAAGGCAATCTTCGACTTGCCTCCAACGATCTTCAGGACCTCTTCAGCCAATTGCAGCATGGAAAATTCACATGGATTTCCCGCATTCACTGGGCCCGTGGTTCCCTTTTCGGTCGCCATAAAGCGCACAAAGAATTCGATCAGGTCGTCTACGTAGCAAAAGCTCCGCGTCTGACTGCCGTCACCATAGATTGTGATGTCCTCGCCCTTAAGCGCCTGCACGATAAAGTTGCTCACCACTCGCCCATCGTTCGGATGCATGCGCGGACCATAAGTGTTGAAGATGCGCACCACCTTGATATCCAGATTGCACTGTCGGAAATAATCGAAAAATAGGGTTTCGGCGCAGCGCTTTCCTTCGTCATAACACGCACGAGGGCCAATTGGATTAACCCGCCCCCAATACGCTTCGGTTTGAGGATGTACTTCCGGATCTCCATACACCTCGGAAGTACTTGCTTGCAGAATGCGTGCATTTAGGCGTTTGGCAAGGCCTAGCATGTTGATCGCGCCGTGGACGCTGGTCTTGGTGGTCTGAACCGGATCGTGTTGATAATGCACCGGACTCGCAGGGCAGGCCAAGTTGTAGATATGGTCTACCTCCACGTAAAGTGGACAGGTCACATCATGACGCATCACTTCGAAGGCAGGGTTTTTCAAAAGATGAGAAATATTCTCCCTGCGACCAGTGAAGTAATTGTCGACGCATAACACCTCATGGCCATCGCTCAACAAGCGCTCGCACAAATGAGACCCGAGGAAGCCTGCTCCCCCAGTCACAAGAATTCGTTTTATTTCCGTCATACTTTATTCAAATACTTTCTAACATTTCGAAAAAACTCGCCCACTCGCATCTTGCGTAGCTGGTGTATCGGCCACGGATCCCACCCCAGTCGTTGGCCGAGGAAACTCCCCTCTGAAAGAGATGTTGGCGAGTAGTAGCAGAACTTGCGCCCATAAGTCAGGAAGTAGTGCCCATATGGAAGGCTGCGCTCCCGCTGTGGGGCAACCAAAGGTCTTCGCGAATCAAGCAGCGCTTCAATTTCTCTTTTGTTAGCGGGCTCAAGGACCGCCCCTGAACCGCGATAGGCACAAGGACCCAGCAAGATACTTGGTTTACCCCAGTATGCAGCTTCCATACCGATGGTGGATCCATATGAGGCGACGAGCTCTGCAGAGTCGATGAGGGCGTATGAGTCCACAGTCTCGTGTGGCGCGATTACCAGAACCCCAGTCTGCCCGAGTTGTGCCCAGCGCTGCCGCTCCGCAGCAGACTTCTTTACCAAGTGGGGATGGACCCTTATCACCAGCTCCAGATCTGTGTACGCGCTGTGAGCGACGATCAAATCCTGAACCGCACTCAGTTGATCCGGCCAAGGGCCGGGTTCATAAGCATCCGCCACCGCGGCGTACTCGTCATCGCTGGATGAAAAGTAGACCAGTCTGCGCTTACCAACCGTGCGATCTGGAACCAGTCCTTTTTCCTGGTCTGCCGTGAATGAATACCAGCCGATGCCGTCTCCACCGCGCCTACGCCGGAAAAACTGATGACCCAGCAGCACACGCTGCTGCGGATCAGCGGCATCCCAAGATTGCTGAATGCGCCGACGAATGTAGCCAAAGTTATGGATCGCGTCCGAAAATATTTCGTAGTGGCTGTAGGTGTAGCCGCGCTCGTGGCGTAATACGACAATTCCCGCCTGTTCTGCGGCGGCAACAATGGGCTTGGATGTAGCAAATCTGCCATTGAAGGTGATAACCACATCAGGCCTGCATGCGCGAATGACCTTTGCCGCACGCAAGTAAACCAAAAGCGCTGCAGCCAAACACGCGCGAACACGTTCAAGATCCTCATGCGGTTCATAGCGACTGTTACCGGTGTAAGAAATGAGCGAAGAGGCGGCCCCCGCGCCTAAAGCAGCCCCATGATAGGAATACTGTTTCAGCGCTTCCAAGTCACCCGAAAAGCGCTGCGACCATTCCTCAATTACGCTTTGCCAAGCCGGATCGTCTACTGAACGCCCCTCGACACTGACACCCTCTTGGGCCAGCAGACGCTCAAACCGATGCTCACGTCGCTCTAAAGAACACCCCACCAAGCGAGCGATGGCCGGAAGACTCCAGTCCGACCAAGGCAGATCCTCGCCAAGCCAGGCAAAGCTAACCTCGTGCCCATCGCTTAGTGCCTGAAGTGCTACCTCTCCGGCAGTCTCAAGGTGGGGTTTCAGAGACACGCTTTCAGCGATCAGATAACGCACCGTCGCCCCTCTCGTAATCTCATCTCGCCCTCCTCAAGCCAAAGTTGATTAGCTTGCCTAGAATGACCTTCTCAAAAAACTTCCCCAAGCCGTAGCCTAGATTTTCCCATGCTGTCTTGCCCAGCCGCTGGTCTGCAAACCTAAAGCCAGTTGCTCGGTTGCCTGTAAAACCGTGCAGCGAATGCCCACCAAGACTCCAGAACAAAGCCACCTTGTAGGCCCCCTCTACCGGCAACACGGGAAGATCACGCTTGCGCACAAGTTCCACGACCTCTTCATGTGTAGTTGGCATATAGACCGATCCAAGCCGCTCATAGACGCAACGTCCGACCAATATGGATGGCTTGCCCCAGTACGCCGCCTCCACCCCCATGGTTGATCCAAAGCTGAGAGTAATGGCACACGCGTCGAGCAGGCTGTATGAACTGACTGGAGAGTCACCAGCAATCACGTGCACATTGGCGTGCTTTGATTGCAACTCATGAAGCCTAGCAGCAAAGCTCCAGCCTACATCCTTTAGATTGGGATGAATTCGCAGCCATAGCACTACTTCTGGATCGTCATGCAGCGACTCACACAAGCGCGTGATAGCTTCGGTCTGGTTGCGGTAGAGAGTCTTGTCGTACTCGCCGCCCAACGCAGCAAATTCATCCTCCGAGCTATTGAAAATGGCCACATTGTGTTTACTTGCATCCCAACAGAAGGGTAGCATGCCCGCCTTCTGGTCAAGCACATAAGCCTTGGAATCATTGATCACGCCGCCCGAGCGCTTGTACGTGTAATAGTCCGCTGCGCATTTCCGCACATCACCGCCGAAGGTCTTCCAACGCGTCTCGATACTGCGGTTCAGAACATCGAGGTCTTGGGGCAACTGATCTTCGAAGGTGTAAACGCAACCGGCGTGCTGGCCTGAGAACTCCATGACCTCAACTGGAATCTTCATTTGCTGCGCAAGCCTCAGTAGCGGGCGGTATTGGTTCTGGCGACCGTTATACAGGACGACGCGATGCGCTGTGCGTTGCGACAGCGTCATGCGCGCCCAGCCCACCAAATTTTCTGAAGTCGTTAATAGTTTCCTGAGCGAGTATCGTGCCAGTCGCCCCTCAAGATCCTGGTCTCGCGAAACACCGATGTAGCTGGAGTAGGCCGCCTGCCCAACGTCAACGCCCTCGAAGCTGTAATCCTTCAAGGTCCAGCGGTTTTCAAGCACTTCCAGACGCAACGCTACGCCAATAGGCAATTCGACCTGAACAGCTGTTTCGACATGCTCGTAACTACCGCGCAAGGCACTCAGACCACGACGGGTTTGAGATTTACAAACTACACAAATTGATCGCAGGCCATAGATATTTAGTGAGCAGGCGTAGCCTTTCCCGCCTGCGCAAGTGGCTATAACGGTAGACTCGCCGGCGTCAATGGCCAACTGAGCCTTGGAGAGCATGATTTCCAGCTCCGGTGTTTGAAGGGCAGTCGGGATGTAGACAATGACGCTCATACAGTTGGCCTGTTCTTTCGGAATTCGTCAGTAACCTCGAGCACGTGACCGCGCTCCACCCGATAGATACGGTCAAAACGATGAGCTATGTCAACACGGTGGGTGATGAGTACAACTGTCAAGTCATCAGAGCTCGATAGCAGATCGTCCAGAATTGCCTCTTCTGTCTTGACATCAATGGCGCTAGTGGCCTCATCAAGAAACAGAACAGTTTTCCCCAGATAGAAAGCTCGCGCAATCGCAATACGCTGCCGCTGCCCACCAGATAAACGAAGACCGCGATCACCCAGCGGAGTATTCAAGCCCTGAGGCAGAGTTTCAACAACTTCCCAAAGCCTAGTCCTCTGCAAAGCCTCCCTTACTAGAGCTTCATCGATCTGCGCATCATCCTGCCCGAGCGCCACATTCCGACGCACTGTGTCGTCTATAAGGAAGGTGGACTGAGGTAGATACACTGAGTAGGGCGCGGCACTGTGCCCCAGCAAACGCCCCGATGAGTCAGTCACCTCGATACTTCCGCTGTTGGGCTGCAGGATGCCAAGAAGCAAGTCAACGAGCGTGGATTTGCCAGCGCCGGACGCCCCCAACAACACTAGCTTGTCGCCGCGTTTTATTGTGAAGTTCACATCATCGAACACTGGAGACGGTGCAGATAAGTAGGAGAAACCAATATTCCTTGCAGAAATGCAGGAGAAATCCCTCTCGGGATGATCGGAAATTTCCCTCCTCGATTTGGGGACCTCCTGCTTCAGGTCCTTGAAAAGAGAGTGCACTACCTGCCGATAGAAGCCCAGCTGCGTTAAGGTTGTAGTAGTCAGGCTAAAAAGCGTGACGAGCCGCATTGCGCCCGCCCCGAATATCGCAAGCACGGGGACCAAATCGACAGTACGGCCACCGGTACCCGATGCCATAAGAGGAACAAGAACTGCAAAGACTACAACAGCAAACTCTAGAAAGTAGCGCGAGGAGTTCGAAATGGTATTACTACTGGCTTGCGCCGAACATAGCGCGTCTCCATTTCGCGCTATACGATCACTAAAGAATTCCTCTGCCCCCAATACGCGTATCTCTTTGATGCCATCCATCGCTTGGCGTACATCAGTAATTACCAGGGAGGAAACAGCCCTGAACCGTTCAGCGTAGGCACGATTCTTTTTCCGGAGAATGCGGTCATATAGCAGGGTAACGCCGGCAATTAGTGCCAACAATACAAGAAATGCACGTGGATCGACCCAAAAAAGAAAACCGAGGATTAAGCAGGCGACCAACGACTCTGCACTGACACGAAGAAGAGACATCAAGACTAAGCGCGCATACTGCGGCGCCCAGACATTGATAGCATTGATGTAATCGGAGGAGTTTCTGGCGGCCCAAGCTTGATATGGCATGGCTTGGTATCGCCGTAGTAATTCCACGCGGAGGTTAGCCTCTATCCGCCCTGCCATGCTAAAGATGCGCTTATTTGCCCAGATGCCAAGTCCCGCTTTCATGGCAAAGACCAGAAGCAAGGCAATCCCGACGAACCCCATACCGACGCCCCGAAGACTGGCGCTCAGGACCGGAGAGGTAGGCGCGGCCCCGAACGCGAGCGCCACGTACTGCCCTATCAAGCCAAGTCCGACGAGATCCAGCAGACCGACAAGTAGAAACAGTGCAAATATTAGGCGCAGTCGATGTACGTCGGCACCCGCGAGGTACCAAATTTCCAGGAAATACGCTTTGAGTCTATGCAGCATGTGAATATTCTTGTGTTTAGGAGTCGGGCGCCCCAAGAGGGCTGCTCCTCCGGCTTGTCCGACAACGGCATCAGTTCTCGGAACGAAACTCTTTTTGCAGCGATATCTGCCAGAAAGCCGGATTTGAGAGAACACGAACAAAGTTGTTTGAAGCCAAGCCATTGCCAAATGACGAATCTGGCACCTGCTTCTTCGCCCAATAAGACTTGATAAAGTTTCGAAGCTTGTCCACTTCACCGGCCATACAACTCAGTACCGAGGCCGCTTGGGCACGATTATTCTGTCTGGTTCCGACGTCAATACTTACCAACCCGAGAAAAGGTGCCTCTCTTACACCTGCGCTGCTGTTGCCCACCATGAGTGAGGCGTTCTTCATCAACTCCGAGAAGTAGTTGAAACGCATAGACGGAATAACCCGAAATCGGTCAGCCGGTAGCTTCTCAATGACCGAAAATATCTTGTCGGTTCCAGGGTCGTTATTGGGAGCAATCACCACAAAACACTTCCCGCTCGCCTCCAGCGCACCAAATACCGCTTCTGCCTGTTCCTTTATCGTGTCGACCTCCGAAGTGACAGGATGAAAAACAGCGATCCCATAGTCAGTAAAAGGGATGTCATAATAAGCCTTAACCTCATCAATTGATACGCCAGAGGGCCGCATATGCGTATCCAATTCGGGAGAACCGATGTTGAACGTGCGGTCCGGCGTTTCGCCGAGTCCAAGTACGCGTTGCCGAGCCGCTTCGGAACTAACAAAATGTGTTGCACAGAGTTTAGTGTTGCAATGCCTGATACTTTCGTCGATCGTCCCAGACACTTCCCCGCCTTCAATATGTGCCGACGGTATATAACTCATAGCACAGACGATGGAAGCGCCTAACGCCTCCACCCTGTCGCCATGGATCACAACCAGATCAGGTCGATGCTCGTGCAAGAAATCCGAAAAGCCCAGAATGGTCTTTGATAGAATGAAATCCAGCGCGTCGCCTTCTCGCTGGTTAACGTATTCAAAAAAATCCGCATTAATGAATCGCTTTACTTCCAATCGAGTCTCGCCGTACCGCTTCATCATATGCATCCCGGTGATGAAAAACGTGATTTGAAAACCAGCCTTCTGGGCAGCACGCGCTAGTGGCTCTAGCTTGCCATAGTCCGCCCGTGTGCCAGTAACGAACAACAGACGCTTTCCCAATGCGCCGTGATCCTTTTTCTTCTGGGGAGCGATCATTCCGGACGCTCCATACCCACCAGATCGCTCCAGCGCAACTGCTGGTTTCGCTGAACTGGTTGCGCCAACTTAGCACCGATTAAATAATAGAAATGCTCAACACCAACCTCTCCTGAACCAGGGCGACGAGCCCAGATATCGGCCTCAGTAATCACATGCCCCGCTGGTAGATCCTTGTCAGCCACCACAGATCCGCGTGCAAATCGGTAGACACCCTCTTCAGGCGCCGTCCGCCTCTTAGGATTGTTTAGCGCAACGTGGATCTCCCGTGAGCGGTCGATAAGGAATTTCAGTTCGGCGGGATCCATCGAGCAGGAAATGTCTGGCCCCTTACGATAGCGCGTATCGGTGAAATGGCGCTCAAGTATGGAAGCCCCCAACGCCACCGACGAAAGTGCCATTTCCGGCCCAATGCTGTGGTCGGAGAAACCGATTACAGCGCGTGGAAACGCCCGCTGCAACTCTCCAATGCCCTGTAAGCTTACGATCTCTGGCGGGGATGGGTACAGATTGGTGCACTCCAGAAGCGCGTAGTCAATTCCCGCCTCGTCCAAAATCTGCACAGACGGTCGCAGAGACTCGATGGTTTGCATCCCGGTGCTCATAATGACAGGCTTGCCAAATTTGGCGATGTGTCGAATCAGCGGCAAGTGATTACACTCCCCCGAGCCAATCTTGAACGCCGGTACACCAATCTCATTCAAGAAATCGGCAGCCGCTCTCGAAAACGGGGTTGATATATAAATCATCCCTAGCGATTCAGCGTAAGCCTTTAATGCGACCTCATCGTCCTTGGAGAGAGCACATTCATCTATCACATGCCAGATTGATTTGTTGGCGTTGGGCGGAAAAATTGTTTTCGCCTCATCAGTCATCTCGTCCTCAACGAAATGCGTTTGATGTTTCACCATTTCGCACCCTGCTTGGTGCGCCGCAAAAACCATTTTCTTGGCCACCTCCAAGTCACCGCCATGGTTGATCCCAATTTCTGCAACCACGAGAGGCGAATGCGCCGCTGAAATTTTCCTATTTGCAATCTTCATACTTACCTTACCTTTTCACTCATTTCTAAAGCTGCCTCGCAGCGCTCGAAGTCCTCTAGCGTATCGACATCTAGACTTTCTTCGGGTGTCATACACAGCGCGCCAATGCTGGCTACCGGGAAACCTTCTCGATCAGCAAATGATTCAGCGTCGAACACATAAATCGCACCATTCGGTCGCACCAGACCTGGCAACTGTTGCCGGTTAGCAAAGCAATATTTAGGATCAGAAATGGGACGAAAAAAAGTCCCATCGAAAACCCCCCATTTGAGTACCGAGCTATTCGCCTCTGTGACTGACATCACCAAGTCAAAATGCCCTTGCGCATACATCGATAACCCCATCTGTATATGTTTCGCACGACGCAGCGGAGATGTCGGCTGTAATAACACTATGGTTCCAGATAAGTTTAGGGTCTTACAGGCGTGCAAGATTACCGACTCCATCGAAGTGGCGTCGAGCGCAAGATCCCGTGGCCTGACAAGAACTTCTACGCCCCTCTTTTGCGCTCCTGAAATAATCTGCGCTATATCGGTCGTGATCACCACCTTATCAGCCCCGGCCGCGATAGCTTCATCGACAGCGTACATATAGAGCAGTTTCCCTCGAAGAGAAAGGATGTTCTTATTAGGCAAGCCTTTCGAGTTCGCCCTTGCTGGGATGATTGCAGTCCAACTCATATAATTCAAGTGGGCTTGAATGCTCGATTTGCCTCTGCAGCGATTGCCGCTAGAAGCATAAATAAAAATACATACATGCCAACGCCACCAACAGATTCAATCAAAAGACGAAGAAACAAAAGAATAAAAAAAGCATAAGCCAACCCCAACCCAACTCTATTTCGACTATCTTCTACCCTAATTTTCTTCTTTAGGGCGCAAAAAAATAGAGAAAACGAACCGAAAAATAACAGCACCCCAGGCGCGCCAAAAATTACTGCAATATTCATAAACTCACTATGAAAATCACGTTCCAAATTTTTGCTAATGTGCATGCCATATAGCTGCAGAGCTCTATCAAGCGGCCCTGCCCCAAATCCGATCCCCATTGGATTATCATAGACCACGATGCCCCCCCAGAAGAGCCATGAAAGTCGATAAAAAATTGACTGATCTACCATGCATTTAGCTCCATTACCTTCGCAAAATTCATTTAAAAATAAACCATTATCTTTCCAAGATTGATATTCTTGAAAGTTCAATGAAGCAACTATACTTTCGTAACCCAGAAGCAATCTCGGGGAATAAACAATTAAGGCCAACACCACGGCAAATGCAATCATAGCCAGAAATATATAATTTGCGGCACGCGTCCACCTGAAGCGCATCCCAAATTCGAGATAGAAGGCAATTATAGTTATACTTACACTAATTAGAGCAACCCTGTTATCTATTAAACCTAACATTAATAGCAATAATGCAAAAATATACTTCCAACTTGTATTTTTATTCATGCTAAAAAATACAAAGGAGCTGGTAATGACGAGCGATATAACAGCTGAGTAATACTTGACGCCGATTGAAAGCGAAGACCTTGAAGATACCAATAAATGCTGAATATTTAGTGCATCAAAATTGATCAGGTGATTGGCGATCTGCAGAACTCCGATAAGAATGTGAAGCATCCAAGGAAGAAAAAACACAAAAATAAATGTTGGCCTAAGATCATGCTTGTTATAAAAGATGCTGTAGCCAGCAAGGAAGGCTCCAGCATAAACAATGAGGTAGGTCTTCCACCCCCCATAGCCGAACATTGGCAACCAAAAAAAAGTCAAACAAATTGCGGAAATCAAATATCCGAATCTTACGATAGTAGCCTCATCGCGTCTAATCATCGCAGAGATTAAAAGGGAAGCAACCAGAAACGAAATACCAATTTTTTCATGACTAGGAGCTAAGAAAAAAAATACAGACACCCCCAGCATAGTCAATGCAGCCATCTTAAAATTTATTAGCGGGTTTAATTCCTTTATACGCATTTTATATTTAATCCACAGATCAACCAATAATGAAGATCAACGCCTAATGTTAAATTTATCAAGGGTAAAGTTCTAGTGACTACCGGTCAAGCCATATTGATTCCTACCGGAACCGAGGAAGGGCAGCATTTTAAAGTCGCTTCGGCTAGACACTGGGTGTTGTATTGGCGCATTTCCAAATTTTGATAGATAAATGCATCCAAAATTGTATTAAGCGCTGCGCCGAGGGGTTGTGCAAAATTTCCAAGCACTAGCACACATTTCTTCCAAACCTCTATACGCCCGCCAGTGCAATATTTCCTGTGCTTTGGCTGGGTTGGCCCAGCATTCTGCTACATCGCCAGGACGGCGTGGGGCCATTTGGAGTGGAACTGAACTGCCACACGCTTCTTCAAAGGCTTGAACCATCTGGAGCACGCTTGTTCCAAGTCCCGTGCCTAAGTTAAATACATCGCATGCCTCTGCACTGTGGCCGGCCAGATGGAGGAGGGCTGCTAGGTGGCCTTCCGCCAAATCCATCACGTGGAGGTAGTCGCGAACCCCGGTGCCGTCGGCCGTGGAGTAGTCGCTTCCCCACACGTTGAGATGCGACAGTTGACCTGTGGCCACGCGGGCCATATAGGGCATTAGATTGTTGGGCGTGCCACTGGGGTCTTCCCCGATGAGGCCGCTGGCGTGTGCGCCCACAGGGTTAAAGTAGCGCAAGATGACGATGCGCCAAGTGGGGTCGCTGTCGGCCAGGTCACGTAGCATTTGTTCTATGTGCAGCTTGGTTCGGCCGTAGGGGTTGGTGCCTCTAGTGGGGTGGCCTTCATCAAGAGGCAGGTATTTGGGTTGTCCATACACTGTGGCACTGCTGGAAAACACCAGTTGGCGCACGCCCTCGGCCTTCATGGCCTTCAAAAGGCTGATAGCACCGCCCACGTTGACGTCGAAATAGGCCAGCGGTTGTTGCACCGACTCGCCCACGGCCTTTAGCCCCGCTAAGTGCACCACCGCCTGGATACTGTGAGCGCGCAACAATTGCTGCATTCGTAGAGTATCACGCACATCGGCCACTTCGAGTAGCAATGACTGGCCCACGATATCAGCCACCCGCTCGGCCACCTCAGGTTGGCTATTACATAGGTTGTCTAGTAGCACCACATGATGCCCGGCCTTTGCCAGAACCACGGCTGTGTGGCTGCCAATATAGCCGATGCCGCCAGTTAGGAGGATGTTCATATGTCGACTGTTTCAGGCCATGGCTAATATTGAGCGAAACACCAGCGGGTGACCGCTTCTTTAAGAGAGCTTGCAGCGACAGTCAGGCAAAGAAACGGCTTGGCAAAGCCTGCACGAGACATCTGCGAAAGACGAGTGCCAGAACCACCATCGAGGATTGCGCGTCGAACAATTTCATTCATTCCCAAACAAATCTCGAGAGTAAATTTTTCCAGCGACATCATTTAATTCAGGTGATCGCCGATTGGCAATGATCACATCCGCCTCTTGCTTGAAAGCAGCCAAATCATTCACCACGCGCGAATGAAAATGCCTCGAATCCTTTAACGTAGGCTCGTAAACGATGACCTCGATACCTTTGGCCTTGATCCGTTTCATGATGCCCTGGATGGCGGAGGCGCGAAAGTTGTCACTGCCCTGCTTCATCACCAGACGATAAATTCCAACCACGGGGGCTTTGTCAGACTGATCAAATTGACATATCCGGACCACTTCAGCCGCGATGAAGTCCTTTCGAGTGGTGTTGGCCTCGACGATGGCGTGGATGAGGTTTTGCGGCACGTCGCGGTAGTTGGCCAGCAGTTGCTTGGTGTCCTTGGGCAGGCAGTAGCCGCCGTAACCGAAGCTGGGGTTGTTGTAGTGGGCACCGATGCGGGGGTCGAGGCAGACGCCGTCGATGATCTGGCGCGTATCCAGGCCGTGGGTAGCGGCGTAGGTATCGAGTTCGTTGAAGTAGGCCACGCGCATGGCGAGGTAGGTGTTGGCGAAGAGCTTGATCGCCTCGGCCTCGGTGCTGTCGGTGAACAGCACCGGAATGTCTTGCTTAATCGCACCCTCTTGAAGCAGCCGGGCGAATAGCTCAGCCCGCGCCGAGCGCTCACCGACGATGATGCGCGATGGGTGGAGGTTGTCATACAGGGCGCGGCCTTCGCGCAGAAACTCGGGTGAGAAGACGAGGTTGTCGCAGCCAAGCTCGGCCTTTAGCTTGGCTGTATAGCCCACCGGCACGGTGGACTTGATGACCATCACCGCCTGCGGGTTGACGGCCAGCACGTCCCGCACCACGGCCTCGACGGATCGCGTATTGAAGGTATTGGCCTCGGGGTCGTAGTCAGTGGGGGCGGCGATGATGATGAAATCAGCACCTTCATAGGCCTCACGCTTGTCCAGCGTGGCGTGCAAATTCAGCGGCTTCTGCCTTAGGTAGTCCTCTATCTCGGTATCGACGATGGGGGACTCCTTGCGATTGAGCATATCCACTTTTTCAGGAACGATATCTAGGCAGACAACCTCGTTATGCTGAGCTAACAAGACACCATTCGAGAGTCCAACATATCCAGTTCCGGCTATGGTAATTTTCACGTATGAACAAGAATAAAGATTTATGCAGGCTACCGCAGTGAATCCAACTTAAATTGGCTCACATGCAAACCTTTTGATTTTAAAAGTAAATAAGGTTTTGGAGCTGGGGGTAGCGGAATTTTTCTACGAATGAGCAACGAACAGCAAAACGAAAGTCCTCGGTCAGGAATGGCCTATCGAGACTTGAGCGCCCGCTAAATCCGCATATCGATCGCTTCGCTTATGTTGCGTCTGCATACAACACTAAAATTCAGAACCTTCAGACCTTGCGTTCAGATGCTCAAACTTCATTCCCATGTAAGCGACAAGCTTGCAAAGCTGTCTTTGGTTGGCGTCATTCTGACCTTTCCGATGCGCCTGGGCCTGGCCAACACCTTTATGGCCTTGACCGTGTTGTTTTGGCTGTTGGCGCGTGACTATAAAGGCCGCTGGAAGGCAATTCGACACCACCCTTTGACGTGGCCGGCTATTGGCATGTTCGTGCTGGTCGTTCTGGGCACGAGCTACACGCTGGCACCAGCCAGTTTGGCTTTGCACCACGTTGGCAAATATTCCAAGTTCTTGTTCATACCCTTGGTTTTAAGTTTGCTTACTGAAGAGGTATGGAGAAAGCGTTGCCTGTACGCCTTTTGTACAGCCATGCTGATCACCCTGGTCAGCACATATGCAGGCATTTGGTGGGGAGTACCATGGTCTGTGACACGGGGAAAACTGGGTTGGGGTGTAGACCATACTGTATTCAAGGACTACATTGCCCAAGGTTTGCTGATGTCCACCTTTGTGTTGCTGGCTGTTGCGCAGGCCATCAAAGAGACAGTTTTGCTCCGCAAAGGTTTTTGGACAGTCGCTGCGGTTTTAGCCATCGTAAGTATTCTGTTCCTCTCGAATGGTCGCTCGGGCTATGCAGCTCTGCTTGCAGGCTTGGGGGGCTTTTTATGGACCGTTAACAGACACCCGTTTCGAAAATTGTTGGCTTTGATGGTGCTTGTGGCTGCTGTGCCCTTGGCTTATATGTCATCGCTCACAATACAGGCACGTGTGGACGAAGGGTTTACTGAAATCACTGATGCTTTGGCACGCCCACTGAATCAAGATGCAGCAGAAGTAACCTCTTTGGGGGCGCGTATTGACATGTGGCGGCTGTCCATTCAGAGCATGGCAAAAAACCCCGTGTTTGGCAGTGGAACGGGCTCTTACCCGTTGTTGGCCAAAGAGGCCTTCCATTCGCAAGGTGTCCTGGATGTGCAGGGGGTACACCCGCACAATCAGTTCTTGTTTTTTGGGGTGGAGTTAGGGATGGTGGGGCTGCTGGCTTATGTTTTTTACCTATACCGTGCTGGCACAGCAGGTAGAGCCATGCCTGCGGTGGAAAGGGCGGTCTTGATCGGGTTTCTTTGCATCATGGTCTCAGACAGCCTCTTCAACAGCGCGCTTTGGCTCTCCACCGAAAACCACCTGTTTACGTTCATGTTGGCGTTATTGGTCGCTGAATATCGACCGAAAAATTTAAGCTAGGGTTATGACCAAGGCAAGCCAGTTGCTGCATTCAGCAACGTGGGGCTATGTTGATGAAGGAGGCGGCCGGATACGACTTTTTCGTATTGAACAAGGTAATCCAGCGCCATGCGCTTTGCGCTGAACAACTCCTGGGCTCGTTCGTGGTTGAGCTTGCGGCTTGGTATGTGGTTTTGGATACCGTAGGCCAGTTCTTGAGTGCTGGTGGCAAGAACACCATTCTCCGGCGTGACCAGCTCGGGCAAAGCACCATAAGGTGTGGCAAAAACAGGGGCCCCGAAGTACAAACTTTCAATAACAGCCAAACCAAATGGTTCGTGCCAACGGACTGGGAAAACAAGCCCGCTGGAGTTGCGAAGCAGTTGCATTTTCTGCTCGCCACCTACCATGCCGTAAAAGTGAACACGTGGCGAAAGCGTGAACCTGAAACCGCGCTTGATGTTGAGGCGATCACCACCCAAAACCTTGAGGGGGAAATGGGTCTTCAAGGCCACATCAATCGCACCTTTGACGTTCTTGACGCTCCAGGCTGCCTTGCCTAGAAAGTGCATGTACGCACGTGGGTCTTGAAGATTGACCTGACCGTACTCGGACCAATCGAGTCCGTTGAGTACATAGCTTTGGCTACCGTGGCGCTCGGCATGGTTTTTGGAGACGAACACGGTATTCAAGGGCAAGACCTCACCCACTTGAGAGTTGCCATGCTGGGTCATGAGCCAGGGCTTGGTGATGCGGTCAGGGTAATCTGGCTTGAACTGAAAGTGGACTAAATCTACTGCTTCTGGAATCTGACTTTCAATGCTTCGCGTGGGGTCGATAGCAATAACTTCAGCAAACGGGCAACTGGAACCAGCGGGCACCAGGTAGCTGACTTTATGGCCTAACTGGGTCAGTGCTTTACCCAGATCCCAAATGACGCGCTCAGTGCCGCCGTAGGCAAATACCGGTATGGGGGCTTTGTTGACCAGCAGGAGTGCATGCGGGCTTACCGGGTAACGCTGGCGTTTAGGTGCTCGCGGTCGTAGTGCAGCATGGCGTAGCGAAAAAAGCATTCCAGCGCGATGAAAAAGCAGAACAAAAAGCCCTCTGCCCCGCACAGAAAGCCGCGCCTGAAAATGTACAGCTGAATGAAGTTGACCAGCGCTGACGCAAAACCACGCAGCACGCCGCCGCGCTTGCCTTTTTCTGCGCGTTTGCGGGCGCCCAGCTGGGCGTATTGCGCAAGCTTTTGCAGGCTGCCATAAATCGTTTCGCGCGAGTAGTGCAGCAGACGGGCTTTGAATTTGATGACCGGGGTGGCTGGGTTGCGCACAATGGCTTTTTCGTGGACGACGCCGTCAAACCGCTCCAGGTTGGCAGTGGGGAACATGCGTTGCACACCGCCGGTGGATTTCATGAGCGTGAGGGCTTTGCCATAGGCCACCTGGTTCCACAGTACTTCCCAGGTGGCTTTCTGACCGCTGGCCACGGCGGCTTGCATTTCGGCCTGCAGCTCGGGGGTGATGACTTCGTCGGCATCCAGGAAAAAGATGTAGTCGCTCTTGACGTATTGCAGCAGGCGGTTGCGTTGCTCGGCAAAGCCTTGCCAGTCGGCATGGGTGTGGACTTGGGCGCCCAGGCGCTGGGCGATGGCGACGGTGTCGTCTTTGCTGCCGCTGTCGACGACGACGATCTGGTCCGCAAAGTGGGCGCTTTGGATGCATTGTTCGATGCGGCGCGCCTCGTTCATGGTGAGGATGCCGATGCACAAGGTAGGTTTGCTCATGGGGTGTTCCAGTTGCGCACGCCTTGCAAGCGCCCCCACATGCGTGCAAGCAGGCGCGGGTTGTAGGCCAGCAGGCGCAGGGGCAGCGCCAGCGCGGTTTGCCACAGCAGTTTGCGTTGCTGCTCTTTGGCAGCGGCGGTGCTTTGGTATTTGCGGGCGTAAATGAGTTTGGATTGGGCGTGGTGGTAGCCGCGAATGTATTCGCTGCGCAGGGGGCTGCGCCCGCGTACGCTGCCGCGTGAGCGGTGAGTGGCGGTGGCGGCGGGGTCGATGACCATGGCCTGGCGCTGGTTGAACAGGCGGGTGCAGAGGTCGTCGTCTTCGTAGTACAGGAAGAATTGTTCGTCAAAAAACTGGCCGCCAAAAGCGCTCATGCGCAGCAGCATGGCGGCGCCGCACACAAAGCCGACGCAGGCTGGGCCTTCTGTGACCGCCGGGCCACGGCTGTTCCACAGCAGGTGGGGCCAGCGGTAGTTGACTTCGGGCTCGCCGTTGGGCTGCAGCAGTTGGGGCGCGACCATGGCGGCCTGGGGCCACTGGGCGGCGGTGTGCAACAGTTGCTGTACGGCTTGGGAGGTAATTTCGCAGTCGGGGTTAAGGAGCAGGGCAAAGGGGGTGCGCACCTGCGCCAGCGCTCGGTTGTTGGCGGCGCCAAAACCCAGGTTGTGCGGCAGGGCCAGTACTTGGGCTTGGGGCAGGTGCGCGGGGGTTTGCTGGGCGCAACCGTCGTCGCTGCCGTTGTCCACGACGATGACGTGTTCAAACCCGGCCAGCGCGGCGCCCAGCGCGGCCAGGCAGTGGGCGCTGTTGTAGGTGACGATGACCACGGTCACGTCTTGCAGGGTGGGGGCCATTGGCGCTGGGGGTGGGGTCATTCAGTGTGGAGGTTTTATCTCGGGGTCATTGTACGGAAGGCTGCCTGAAAGTGTTTCATCTCTGTGGGGTGCATGCCCACCTCTGCAGAGGCTGCAGCTTCTTTCCAGTGGCTGAGGGCCGTTTGCACTTGGCTCACGATGGCTTGGGCTTGGCTGGGGGATAACTCAAAGCGTGCAGCTTGGGCCAGGAGTTGCGCAATGGAGGTGATGGGGCCACTGTCTTCGCTGAGCCAGGTTTTGGATTCGGGGGCTTTGTCCGGGAAGGGGTTGAGGTCAAACGCCGGGGCCAGCCGCCATTGTTGTTGGCCAGCGTAGAGGAAGCCGATGTTGTGGAGGTGGTCGTCCACGTTGGTAATGAGGTGATTAAAAACCAGACGGCGCCAAAGCTGGCGGGCGTCTTCAACAAAGTTGGCGCATTGGCTGCGCATGACGTCGATGATTTCGGTGTAGGCGTGTTCGTCGTCGCGGTTGGCTTGCAGCAAGGTGGCGCCCGAGATGTACGGAATGCGTTGTTGGTCTGCCGTGCGGTCAAAGCGCCGGATCATGGCAACGGGCTGGCCCTGGACCATGACGATGCGGGCGAGAGCACTTTCTATGCCAGCCAATTGGGCGAGTTGGAGGGCAAGGACTTCGCCTCGAGTAACGGCACGTTCGTCGCCCACGCTGGGGAATTTACCCAGGGCCAGGGCGCCGTCTGCATCAAGAATGGTGCACTTGGGACGCATGCCACCCAGTGAGGTGCCTTTGCCCTGAAGGTAGGCCAGGTCTTGCGCGGTTTCCTGGCTGAGTTCGAAAACTGGGGGGCGGCAAGCCATTCATCGCTATAGGCAAATTGTGAGAACTCTCGCGGCCCGTCTTTGACGAACACGAGCTTGCCTACTGGTTTTTCGGCCTTGCCTAAAAACACCTGCAAGGGAGTGCGAATTGCGGCCATCAGAACGCTCCAGCGTTAGGGTTGGCGCGGGGTTTGCGTACGCGTTGCGGGAGTTTTTCGTCCATCAGCGTCAGGCCAATGGTGTCTTGCGAGGTATCGAGCAGCTGGTCAAGTTTGTCGAGCTCGCCAAACACTTGCAAAGCTCTGGCGATATGAACGAGAGCAGTGCCGGGATGGCCCGTTTCCATGCGGCGCACGGTGTTGACGGAGGTACCTATGCGATCGGCCAGGTCTTGTTGCAACAGATGGCGTCGCTTGCGGGCAAGAGAAATAGCCTGCCCCAGCCTGGTCAGGCTACGCTCAACAGGCAAAGGGACAGGGGATGTTGTTTTCATATAAAACGCATTTTATAGCGTCTTATAGATTTTAATCAACCATATTTATTCGCCTAAAATTTAATTGGGATCTGACCCCGATTAATTTAGTGGGCGCCGCCGAAGTGTTCGCCGTCTTTGAGTTTGTAGACGGTGCCGCAGTAGGGGCATTTGGCCTGGCCGGTTTTGGCGACGTCCAGGTACACCTTGGGGTGGCTGTTCCAGAGTTTCATGTCGGCGTGGGCGCTGGGGCAGTACACGCCGCCGTTGGCGTTGAGGTCTTTGGCCAGCAGTTCGATGGTGGTGTTGCTCATGGGGTACTTTCCTGCGCTTAAACCAGCGTGAGCCAGTGGGCATATTTGGGGTTGCGGCCGTTGACGATGTCAAAGAAGGCGGTTTGCACTTTTTCTGTGATGGGGCCGCGGCTGCCGGCGCCGATCTGGATGCGGTCGAGTTCGCGGATGGGCGTGACTTCGGCGGCGGTGCCGGTGAAGAAGGCTTCGTCGGCGATGTAGACCTCGTCGCGGGTGATGCGTTTTTGCACGATCTCCAGGCCCAGGTCTTTGGCGATGTGGAACACGGTGTTGCGGGTGATGCCGTTGAGGGCGCCAGCCGACAGGTCTGGCGTGTAAATGACGCCATTTTTGATGACGAAGATATTTTCGCCTGCGCCTTCGGAGACAAAGCCTGCGCTGTCGAGCAGCAGGGCTTCGTCGTAGCCGTCGTCGGTGGCTTCCATATTGGCCAGAATGGAGTTGGTGTAGTTGCTGACGGCTTTGGCCTGCGTCATGGTGATGTTGACGTGGTGGCGGGTGTAGCTGCTGGTTTTGACACGAATGCCGCGCTTCATGCCTTCTTCGCCGAGGTAGGCGCCCCAGGCCCAGGCGGCAACCATGAGGTGGATCGTGTTGCCTTTGGGGCTGACGCCGAGCTTTTTGTCGCCAATCCAGGTCAGGGGGCGCAGGTAGCCGGACTCCAGCTTGTTGTCGCGCACGACGGCGCATTGCGCTTCGTTGACTTGCTCTTGCGTGAAGGGGATGGCCATGCGCAAGATTTTGGCGCTGTTGAACAGGCGCTCGGTGTGCTCTTGCAGGCGGAAGATGGCGGTGCCTTTGTCGGTTTTGTAGGCGCGCACGCCTTCGAAGGCGCCGCAGCCGTAGTGCAGCGTGTGGCTGAGCACGTGGATTTTGGCGTCGCGCCAGTCCACCATCTGGCCGTCCATCCAGATTTTGCCGTCGCGGTCGGACATGGAGGGGATCACTGCTGTCATGAGTTTCTTCCTTCGTTTGGGGTGCGCTTTAAGCCGTTGATTTTACGCTGGCAAAGTGGTCAGCGGCAGCGTAGGCTGGTGCCATGAGGTTGACCTCGGGGGCGCTCAGGCCCAGGCGCCTGGCCAGCTCGTGGCGCTGGCTGACGATGTGGCAAATATTGGCCACAATATCTTGCGCTTGCTGGGGTTGCAGGCCGTAGTAAGGGGCGGTGGCCAGCACCCGATGCAAATCGGGCTCGGGGCTGTTGTCGTCAATGTTGAGAACGTGCTCGGCCTTGTCGATGTTGGGGTTGATGTCAAAAGCGGGGGCCAGTCGCCAACCTTGGGCTTGGAGAATGAAGCCGTGGTTGCGCAGATGGTCGTCGCGGTTGCCGGTGGCCACATTGAAGACGACTCGTTTGAACAGCTCCAGAAGGTCTTGGCGGGCATGTTTGGGGTCGGCCCGGTTCTGGATGAATTGCGCCAGCTCCAGATAGCTGCTGCCCTCGCTTTGTTCCTTGCCGAGCAGGGTCATGGCCGAGGCGTAAAAGCGCCGTCGGTTGGCCTGGCGGTCAAACCTTTGAACGCAAAACGTTCTGTAGGTGCCGCCAAGCGTAAGCAGCTGTGCTTCGGGCACGTCCAGCCCTGCTTGTTGAGCCATTTGATGTGTCAGGTATTCCCAGGCGCCGATGTCGCGGTCATCGTCTCGTGCGGGAAATTTGCCCATCCAAAGACTGCCATCCTGCGCTGTGAAATTAGCCTTGGGGCGGGCTCCGCCCAGCGATGCGCCTGGCGCGACCAGCACGCTGAGCCAACGTCGCAGGGCATCGAGGTTGTCAATGCGTTTGTTGCTGAGCTCCAGTGCGACGGCTTCGAGTTCGCGCAAACTCGTTACTGGCGGCGCTGGGCGTTGGTCGTTGGCCAGGAACTCGGTAGCACCTGCCACTTTGAAGCGCAATGCGCCTTGGCGCGTGGCGTCTTGCACGCCCAACAGGTAGTCCCAAGCGTAGAGGGTGCGCGCTTTGCGTCCTTGGTCTGAGGCCTCCAGAGCCTCGCGCCGTTTCATGAGGGTCTGGCCCCAGCGGTCTGGTGATGAATCCAGAAAGATGCCGAAATTGCCGAGCTCCGGGCGAGGAAAGAACACGTGCTCGTCCAAAGAGAGGTCGGGGTCTATGGCAAAGGCCTGGGGTTGCCGCAACCATTCGCCGTGGTAGCGAAAGCGGATTTGCCCACGGTCGTGAAACAGCTGGCCCACCAAGCAGGGGGGACAGAGGTCGCCATCGAGCCAGACCTCTAACGGACTTGGCTGTGCGCTCATTTGGCAGTGCCCGCTGTGAGGGCCAGATCTTGCAGCTTGCGGCCGACTTTGTCGTCAGCAGCCAGCAAATCGAAGTCTTTGCTGAGTCCGAGCGCAGAGATGACGCGAAAGTAGGTGCCGAGCGTCACTTCGGGCTGACCTGCTTCGACTTTGTGCAGTGTGGTGCGGGAGATGCCGACCCGCTGCGCGATGGCGGTGGCCGGTAGTTTGCGGCGCAGACGCGCAAGTTTGATCCGCTCGCCCAGGGCGGCGAGCTGGCCTTGCTCTTGCGGAAAGATGATGGGCGACTTGCTTGGCATGTTCATCATTATGGACATTGATTGATATTTTGTCCATAACAGTGAACAATTACGCTTCGAGCAACTCGAAACTGGTGGTGATGTCCGCGGTTTTGCCGAGCATGATGCTGGCGGAGCAGTATTTCTCGTGGCTCATGGCGATGGCGCGTTCGACCGCACTGGCCGGGATGCCTTTGCCGGTGACGGTGAAGTGCATGTGGATTTTGGTGAAGACTTTGGGCTCGGTCTCGGCGCGTTCGCTGCTGAGTTTGACGCTGCAGCCGCGCACGTCGTGGCGGCCGCGTTTGAGGATGAGCACCACGTCGTAAGCGGTGCAGCCGCCGGTGCCGGCAAGCACGGTTTCCATGGGGCGGGGGGCGAGGTTTTTGCCGCCGTTTTCGGGTTTGGCGGCGTCAGGCGCGCCGTCCATGGCCAGGACGTGGCCGCTGCCGGTTTCGGCAATAAAGCCCATGCCTGATTGGGTGCCGGCGGCGCCGGTCCAGCTGACGGTGCATTCCATGATGAGGTTCCTTGTTTTGAATCGTGTACGAGGGTGTCGCGGCGAATTGTATTTACAGTTTTTTTACATGCACGCCCTTGCAACCGAGGGTAAACCCGTTACAATCTGCACATGTGTGCTTTTTTGCATGCACCGTTTGTCTCCTCCACCCTCCGAAAAGGTGGATTCTGCCCCGACCCGCAAGGCTCGGGGCATTTTTTTGCCCGTTTATGATCAGGGCATGACCGCGAAACACCTCAAACCTGCCGATTACCTGAAAAAAATTCTGAACGCCCGCGTGTATGACGTGGCGCAGGAGTCGCCGCTGGAGTTGGCCAAGAACCTGAGCCAACGCTTGCACAACAAGGTGTTGCTCAAGCGCGAGGATCAGCAGCCGGTGCGCAGCTTCAAGCTGCGCGGGGCCTACAACAAGATGGCACACCTGACGCCCGAGCAATTAAAGAAGGGCGTGATTTGCGCTTCGGCGGGCAACCACGCGCAAGGCGTGGCGCTCGGGGCGACCAAGCTGGGCACGCGTGCCGTGATTGTGATGCCGACAACCACACCGCAAGTGAAGATTGAGGCCGTCAAGGCGCTGGGCGGCGAGGTGGTGTTGCATGGCGACAGTTACTCTGACGCCTACAACCACTCGGTCACGCTGCAGAAAAAGCAGGGCCTGACGTTTGTGCACCCCTTTGACGACCCGGAAGTGATTGCCGGACAGGGCACGATTGCGATGGAAATGCTGCGCCAGCACCAAGGGCCGCTGGATGCGGTGTTTGTGGCGATTGGTGGTGGCGGCTTGATTGCGGGTGTGGCCAACTACATCAAGGCGGTTCGCCCGGAGGTGAAGGTCATTGGCGTGCAGATGAACGACTCTGACGCGATGATCCAGTCCGTCTCGGCCAGGAAGCGCGTGACGCTGCCGGATGTGGGCCTGTTCTCGGATGGCACAGCGGTGAAGCTGGTGGGCGAGGAAACCTTCCGCGTGTCGCGCGGCCTGGTGGACGAGTACATGACGGTGGATACCGACTCGGTGTGTGCGGCCATCAAGGATATTTTTGTGGACACGCGCTCGATTGTGGAGCCGGCGGGCGCGCTGGCGGTGGCGGCCATCAAGCAATATGCGGCCACGCACAAGACCAAGGGGCAAACCTACGCGGCGATTTTGTGCGGCGCGAACATGAACTTTGACCGCCTGCGTTTTGTGGCCGAGCGCGCCGAGGTGGGCGAGGAGCGCGAGGCGCTGTTTGCGGTGACCATCCCCGAAGAGCGCGGCAGCTTCAAGCGCTTTCTGGAAACCATTGGCGGCTTGCCGGGCGGCACGCGCAATGTGACCGAGTTCAACTACCGCATGAGTGACGCCAACAAGGCGCATGTGTTTTTGGGCCTGACGTCGCACGGCAAGGGCGAAAGCACCAAGATTGCCGCCAACTTTGGCAAGCATGGTTTCGAGGCCTTAGACCTGACGCATGACGACCTGGCGCAAGAGCACATTCGCCACATGGTGGGCGGGCATTCGCCCCTGTCGCAAGACGAGCGCTTGCTGCGCTTTACTTTCCCGGAGCGGCCGGGCGCGCTGCTGAAGTTCTTGAGCCTGATGCGCCCAGGCTGGAACATCAGCCTGTTCCACTACCGCAACCAGGGCGCGGACTATGGGCGCATTCTGGTGGGCATTCAGGTGCCGGCCAAGGACGACAAGGCGTTTGCCAAGTTTCTGGACACGCTGGGTTACCCGCATGTGGAGGAGACGAACAACCCGGTGTACCGCCTCTTCCTGCGGGGGTAAGCAGACATGGCCGCTTCTTTGGATGGACAACTGGTGGTGGCGATTTCGTCACGCGCGCTGTTTGACTTTGAAGAAGAGAACCATGTGTTCGAACAAGGCGACGACCGCGCCTACATGGACTTGCAGCTGCAGCGGCTGGAGGCGCCGGCCAAACCGGGCGTGGCGTTTTCGCTGGTGCGCAAGCTGCTGGCGTTCAACACGGCAGAGGCCCAGCGCGTGGAGGTGGTGATTTTGTCGCGCAACGACCCGGTGTCGGGCATGCGGGTGTTTCGCTCGGCACAGCACTATGGCTTGCCGATTCAGCGCGGCAGCTTTACCCGCGGGCAGTCGCCGTGGCGCTATTTGCGGCCTTTGAACGCCAATTTGTTTTTGTCGGCCAATCTGGCCGATGTGCGGGCTGCGCTGGATGCTGGCGTGCCAGCAGCGCAGGTGTACCCGCATTCGGCCCGGGCGTCTGAGGCACACCCACACGAGGTGCGCATTGCGTTTGACGGCGACGCGGTGCTGTTTTCCGACGAGGCCGAGCGCGTGTTCCAGGCCCAGGGCTTGAGTGCTTTTCAGGCGCATGAGCGCGACAAGGCCGCCCTGCCCTTGTCGGCGGGGCCGTTCAAGCCTTTGCTGGAGGCGCTGCACCGCCTGCAACAAGCGGGCACTTCGGACATGCGCATTCGCACCGCGCTGGTCACCGCCCGCAGCGCACCGGCGCACGAGCGCGCGATTCGCACACTCATGAACTGGAACATCGAGGTCGACGAGGCCATGTTCCTGGGCGGCTTGCCCAAGGGCGAGTTTTTGCGCGAATTTGAACCCGACTTTTTCTTTGACGACCAAACCGGCCACATTGAATCTGCCGCGCAGCATGTGCCTGCGGGGCATGTGGCCAGTGGCGTGACGAACGGCTAGGCCGCGGCTTCAGCCTCTGGCCACAAGTTGGGAAAGTAAAACCGCAAAGCGTGTTGCGGGACGCCCAGTTTGAGTTTGCCGTAAGGCGAGTCGGTCAACAGCAAGCCCCGTTTGAGCAAGGCCGACACTTGCGCCGTGGCCTGGCGATCGCCCAAGCCGAGCATGGCTTTGAAGTCCGCACGGTCGAGCTCGGCTTGCGCTGCAAACAGGTAGTGCAAAGCGCGCAAAGCCTCGGTCCGAACGCCTTGGCGGACGACTTGCTCTTCATAAGCCAGGCAAGCGGCCATGCGGTCCTTCATACCGTCGAGCGAGAGTTGCCTGCTCATGAAGTGCACCTGGTCCGTGCACACATCCAGCACGTACCCCATCCAGGCGAGCAAGCCTGCTTCGGTCAGATTGCCCCGTCCGTCAAGATCGCCGGCGCGGGGTTCGTCGGCCGCAGAAAGGTGCGCGTAATAGGCCTCTTGTGTGCGCGCAAATCCACGCAGAGGTGACCACAAACCGTTGGTCAAGCCCAGATGGCCCAGGACCAAATGGCTGTGCAGCCGCGCCACGCGACCATTGCCATCGGGGAAGGGGTGAATCCAGGCCAGGCGTTGGTGTGCAGCCGCCATGGCCAGCACCTGCATTTCGCCACGGCGGGCACCTCTGTAAAACTGTGCCCAACGGCTCATGAAGTCAGGCAAATGAGTGGCCGCGGGCGCGGCGTGGCGACCAACGCTGACTTCATGCATACGCCACTGCCCCGGTTGCAGCACTTGGGGCCCTTGAACAGCGTCGAGCACGCGGTCGGCTTCGGGCAGGCGAGCGAACAAGTCCTGATGAATATCCAGCACTGTTTGCGACGACCAGACCTGTGACGTGGGCCACTGCGGCGAGAGGGTTTCGAGCTGCGATTCGGTGGCCATGTGTGCCAGCGCCAGGCGTTGACGACGGGCCTTATCACTGTCCTGGGCGTATTGGTTGTGCAAGGCCTGTTCGATCTCCAGCGGCAGGGTGTGTTGCCCTTCGATGCGGTTGGAGTAGTAGGAATTCATGGCGCGCAGCAAATGACGCAAGCCCGGCAACGCGGTAGCCGGGCTCCAGCCGGCCAACCGGTCGGCCTTGCGGATCAGGTCGCTGGCGCGTTCGAGCAAAGCACCCAGGCGATGCTCTGCAGGCAGCAGCGGCTCCATCTGCGAAGGGTGGTCGTATAGCTGAAATTTTTGCGACTTTGACATTTGTCTTAAGTTTATATTTATAAACAATATTTTTCAATATTTGCGTGATTATTTGCGACATTCAATGCATGGATGCAAAGGTGCTTTCGCAACTTGCAAGCGCTAAGGGATAATTCACTCCTCTGCTTGATAACCACAAGCCATTCACCATGATTCGCATTTCCGAACTCAAACTCCCGCTGTCCGCCCTGCCGGTTGAGGAGCGCCGCGCCGTCGATGCGCCCGCCGAGACTGACGAGGACCGCCTGCCCCCGCCCCACCCCATTGCAGCTCTGCGCCAGCTGGCGGCCAAGGCTTTGGGCATGGCTGATGGCGATATCGCCACCCTGGATGTCTTCAAGCGCAGCTTTGACGCGCGCAAGGCCGAGTTGCTGGCGGTGTTCATCGTAGACCTGACGCTCGCGCAACCCGAGCGCGAAGCGGCCTTGCTGGCACAGTTTGAAAACAACCCTCACATCCAGCCTACGCCCGACATGACGTGGTACGCACCCGTGCAGGCGCCTGCCGACTTTGGCTTCAAGGAAGGCGAGCGTCCGGTGGTGGTGGGCTTTGGCCCTTGCGGCATGCTGGCTGCGCTCACGCTGGCGCAAATGGGCTTTCGCCCAATCGTGCTCGAACGTGGCAAGACGGTGCGCCAGCGCACCAAGGACACCTGGGGCTTGTGGCGCAAAAAAGTGCTGCAACCCGAAAGCAATGTGCAGTTTGGCGAGGGCGGTGCGGGCACGTTTTCGGACGGCAAGCTCTACAGCCAGATCAAGGACCCGCGCCACCTGGGCCGCAAAGTCATTGCCGAGTTTGTGAACGCGGGCGCGCCCAGCGATATTTTGTTTGCTGCGCACCCGCACATCGGCACCTTCAAGCTGGTCAAGGTGGTGGAGAACATTCGCGAGCAGATCGTGGCGCTGGGCGGCGAGATTCGGTTTGAACAACGCGTGACCGATGTGGTGCTGGATGCCGAGCACCGCCTGCAAGGTTTGCAGGTGCTCAACCAAGCCAGCGGCGAAAGTTACACCCTGCCCGTCCGTCACGCGGTGATGGCCCTGGGCCACAGCGCCCGCGACAGCTTTTTGATGCTGCACCGCCGTGGCGTGCAAATGGACGCGAAAGCGTTCAGCATTGGCGTGCGCATTGAACACCCGCAAAGCGTGATCGACAAGGCCCGCTGGGGCCGCCACGCGGGGCACCCGCTGCTGGGCGCTGCCGACTACAAATTGGTGCACCACGCCAACAATGGTCGTGCGGTGTACAGCTTTTGCATGTGCCCCGGCGGCACCGTGGTGGCCGCTACTAGCGAACCGGGGCGTGTGGTCACCAACGGCATGAGCCAGTATTCACGCGCCGAGCGCAACGCCAACGCGGGCATGGTGGTGGGCATTGACCCCAGCGACTTTCCTCAACACGACCACGCCGCCTGGATTGCCGCTTTTGGCGACACCGACGGCCCCTTGCTGGCCGACGAAGCCGCGCAGTACCAAGCATGCGGCGAGGTGCATCCGCTGGCAGGCATTGTGCTGCAGCGCCAGTTAGAGAGCCGCGCGTTTGAAGTGGGGGGTGGCACCTACGAAGCACCAGCCCAGCGTGTGGGCGACTTTCTGGCCGCCACACCTTCCTCACAACTGGGCGGTGTGCAGCCGTCCTACAAACCCGGCATTCACCTGACCGATCTGGCGCAGGTGCTGCCCGACTATGCGGTGCAAGCCATGCGCGAAGCCCTGCCCGCCTTTGGCCGCAAGATCAAAGGCTACGACATGGCCGATGCGCTCATGACCGGTGTGGAAACGCGCACCTCGTCACCCTTGCGCATCCCGCGTGGCGAAGACCTGCAAAGCCTCAACACCCCCGGCCTGTACCCGGCAGGCGAAGGTGCCAGCTATGCGGGCGGCATTTTGTCTGCGGGGGTGGACGGTATCAAAGTAGCGGAGAAGATGGCGCTCAAGCTGGTTTCAAGCTGAGCGCTTGAACAGCGACAACAAGCCGGCAGCCACAATGAACAAGCTGCCAAACACGCGGTTCATGGCGCGCACATGGGCGCTGGACTTGAGGGCACGTAGCACGCGCGAGGCCAGCGCGGTGTAGCCGCCCATCACCACCAGATCGGTAAAGCTCAGGCTCAGACCCATGATCAGGTACTGCGGCCACAGCGGCTCGTGGAGGTTCAAAAACTGCGGCAACACGGCCAGCAAGAACACCGTGCCCTTGGGGTTGACGGCATTGATCATCCAGCCACGCGCAATCATCTGGCGCGCACTCACTTGCTTGCGCTCGTGCGGCACGTCCACCAAAGGTGCAGCCGGTGCGCGCCACTGCTGCACGCCCAGGTACACCAGATAAGCCACCCCGCCCCACTTGATGATGGCGAACGCTGTGCTCGACGTGGCCACCACAGCGCCCAGGCCCATGCCCACCACCACCAGCTGCGTCCAGATGCCCAGCACCAGACCGATGGTGGTCATGTAGCCACGCTTGAAGCCGTGGTTAAGACCCGCGCTCATGGCCGCCACAGCGCCCGCGCCTGGCGAAATGCTGATCGCCCAGCACGCCGCAAAAAATGCCAGCCAGGTGGAAAACGTCATGACCGATCAGCCCGGATTGCCCAACAGTTTGGAGATGGCCGCGATGTGCGCAGCCGTCGGGATTTGCGGCGGCATGTCGTCTTCTTCAGCGGTGGCTTTTTCGTGGGCGTTGATGGCGTTGACCATGGAATACTGGTCTTCCCAGACCAGGGTCTTGCCCTCGGGGCACATGTCGCGCAGCGTTCCGTACCAGTAGTAGCCGTCTTCGCCGCCAAAGAGCTTGTCAATGCCGCCCGCGTCGCCCGTGCCGAGCCCTTGGGCCTTGAGCACGAGTTGGAGTTTGTGGTGTGAGAGTGAATATTGCATGGCTTGATTATGGCTGAGGGGACCTATACCAACGTGCCCGACATATGGAAGGGCAATACCTGCACACCGGTGCGTTCCTGCAACGCATCGCCGCCATACACCAGGTATTGCTTCTTGACACGCTCTCCCAACAAAGCGCTCACAGTGCGTAGCCCCTTGAAGAGCGGGGCTGCCACAGTTTGCGAGGCCTTGATTTCGACCAGGACAAGTCCCTCTGCGCGCTCAAGCAAGAGGTCCACCTCAAGCCCATTGCTGTCACGGAAAAAGTACAAGGGCTCCCGCAAACCCTGATTACGCTGAGCCTTCATCACTTCCAGCACAACCAGGTTTTCAAACAAGGCACCACGCAGAGGATGGTATTGCAACTGCTCGACCGTCTTGATACCCAGCAACCAACATGCCAGGCCCACGTCATAAAAGTAAACCTTGGGACTTTTCACCAGACGCTTACCCAAGTTCGCACTCCACGGCGCGAGTGTGAACACCACAAACGATGCCTCGAGAATGCTGAGCCATTGCGTGATGGTGTTGCTGCTGACACCCACCTCGTTGCCCAGGCTGGACTGATTGAGCAACTGCCCAGTACGCCCAGCCAGTAAACGCACGCACTGACCAAACTCGCGCAAATGTCGCAGATTGATCAACTGACGCACATCCCGTTCAACATAGGTGGCGAAATAGTCCGACAGCATCACCTCGGGCGACATCTGCTGCGCATGGATGCGGGGATATCCACCTTGCAGCATCCATTGGTCAACAGTGCCATCGGTGGGCATACTGACATTTTGTGATATTAGCTCCGACAAACTCAGTGGCAACAACTCTATCACCGCTGTCCGCCCCGCCAAGGACTGCGTCAGCTGCGCGCTCAATTGCAACTGGTGGCTGCCTGTCAAAACAAAACGTCCGGCGCGTGGATCTGAGTCGGTCAACACCTGAATCCAGGACAGCAAGGACGGCACATTCTGAATTTCGTCCAGCACAGCCCCGTCGGGGTATTGCGTCAAAAATGCCTGCGGGTCTTGCTGGGCAAACTCGCGCACATCGGGTTGCTCCAGATTCACATAAGGTTTGTCTGGAAACGCTATCCGACACAGCGTGGTTTTGCCCGACTGACGCGGCCCCAATACAGTGACAACAGGGTACGCTTTGGCGCGTTCGAACAATACTGTTTCGGCTTGACGCCTTATTTTTTCATGCATTGTTTAAGTTTTAATTAAATTTTGCATGATTTTATTCAACGGTTACCGATTTGGCAAGGTTACGTGGTTTGTCCACATCGGTGCCGCGCGCACACGCTGTGTGATAACTCAACAGCTGCAGCGGCACCACATGCAGGATGGGGGAGAGCACGCCGTAGTGCTCAGGCATGCGGATGACGTTGACGCCTTCGCTGCTTTCGATTTTGGTGTCGCCGTCGGCCAGCACATAAAGCACGCCGCCACGGGCGCGCACTTCCTGCATATTGCTCTTGAGCTTTTCGAGCAGCACGTCGTTGGGCGCCACCGTCACCACGGGCATGGCGCTGGTCACCAGGGCCAGCGGGCCATGCTTGAGTTCACCGGCTGCATAGGCCTCGGCGTGGATGTAGGTAATTTCTTTCAGCTTGAGCGCACCTTCGAGCGCGATGGGGTAGTGCGTGCCCCGGCCCAGGAAGAGCGCGTTTTCCTTGCTGGCAAATTCTTCGGCCCAGCTGATGAGTTGCGGCTCCAGCGCCAGCACGGCTTGCAGTGCGGCAGGCAGGTGGCGCATGGCCTTGATGTGCTGGACTTCCTCGGCATCGCTCAGGTGGCCCTTGGTCTGGGCCAGCGCCAGCGTGAGCAGGAACAAGCCAGCGAGTTGCGTGGTGAAGGCCTTGGTGGACGCCACGCCGATCTCGGCCCCGGCACGGGTCACGTAGGCGTGCTTGCATTCGCGCACCATGGCGCTGGTGGCCACGTTGCAGATGGTCAGCGTCTGCGTCATGCCGAGGCTTTGTGCGTGGCGCAGCGCAGCCAGGGTGTCGGCGGTTTCGCCGCTTTGGGTGATGGTGACCACCAGCGTTTTCGGGTCGGGCACGGATTCGCGGTAGCGGTATTCACTGGCGATTTCCACAGCGCACGGCACTTTGGCAATCGCCTCGATCCAGTACTTGGCCACGCAGCCGCTGTAGTAGCTGGTGCCGCAGGCCAGGATGAGCACCTTGTCGATGGCCTTGAAGGTGCTGTAGGCGCCGTCGCCAAACAGCTCGGGTGTGATGCCTTCCACGCCTTCGAGCGTGTCGGCAATGGCGCGCGGCTGCTCGAAGATTTCTTTTTGCATGTAGTGGCGATACGGCCCCAGATCGGCCGCGCCGCTGTGTGCATGCACGGTTTTCACGGGGCGCTGGACGGACTTGTGGTCACGGTCCACGATCCAGTATTTACCCAACTGAATATCGACCACATCGCCTTCTTCGAGGTAAACGATCTGGTCGGTCACACCGGCAAGGGCCATGGCGTCGCTGGCCAGGAAGGTTTCGCCCTGGCCAGCACCCAAAATGAGGGGTGAACCGGCACGCGCGCCGATCACGCGCTGGGGCTCGTCCTTGTGGAAGACGGCAATCGCATACGCGCCGTGCAGTTGCTGGATGGCCGCCTTGACGGCTTCAAAAATGTCGCCGTCGTACAGGCTGTCGACCAGGTGGGCGATGACCTCGGTGTCGGTCTGGCTGGCAAACACATAACCCTTGGCCTGCAAGGCCGCGCGCAGTTCTTCATGGTTTTCGATGATGCCGTTGTGCACCAGAGCAACCTTGCCGGGCTTGGCGTCTGTGGCGCCGGTGCCGTGGCTGAAGTGCGGGTGCGCGTTGTGCACCGCTGGCGCACCGTGGGTGGCCCAGCGGGTGTGGGCGATGCCAGTCCCGCCCTCCACTTTGTCGGCGCTGACCTGGTCCATCAACTCGGCCACGCGCGCCGTGCTGCGCGCGCGCTGCAGGCCGCCGTTGCCCCCCAGGCTGGCCGCATGCACCGCCACGCCGCAGGAGTCATAACCCCGGTATTCGAGCCGCTGCAGGCCCTGCACCAGCACGGGAACGATGTTGCGTGAAGAAACGGCGCCGACGATGCCACACATGGTGATCAACCTTAGAACAATGCAATCCCGGCATCGTAGGCTCGGTTTAAAGAAATTTCAGATCAATATTTTTTGATTGATGAAACAAATAGACTCAATTATCATTTGACGAAGTTTTATTCCAATATTTTTTAATTCATGGAATTTTCAGAACTCGATACAGTTGACCTGCAACTGCTGGATGCTCTGCAGCAGGACGCCAGCTTGAGCAACGTGGCTTTGGCCGAACGGGTGCATGTGTCGCCTCCCACCTGCCTGCGTCGCGTCAAACGCCTGGTCGATGGCGGCTGGGTTGAGCGGCAAGTGGCGATCCTGAGCCGCGACAAACTGGCGCACGGGTTGCAAGCACTGGTCGAAGTGACGCTGGACCACCAAGCTGCCGAACACCTGGACGCGTTCGAGGCGCGCGCCGTGGCCGACGAGGCCGTGCAGCAATGCTGGCGCGTCTCGCCCGGGCCGGACTTTGTGCTGGTCATCCACGCCAGTGACATGCCTGCCTACCTGGCAGTCACGCAGCGCCTGTTCACGCAGGACGCCAATGTGCGCAACGTGAAGGCCTTTTTTGCGACCAAGCGCGCCAAGTTCGGTACGCAGATTGCATTGCCGAAACAGACTTCGTAGAGACTGCCGCGCTTCGCTCGCAGTGACGAAGGTTAGACGTCATGGCGAGCGTAGCGTGGCCATCTCTTACTTCTTCTTGACTGGCCGCTTGTAGTTGGCAATGCTGATCTGTTTGCCGCGCGCGACGCTTAAAGCGCCGGGCTCGGTGCTCTTGGTGATGGTCGAGCCACCGCCCACGGTGCCACCAGCCCCAATGGTGACGGGCGCCACCAGCACGCAGTTGCTACCGATGTGCACATCGGCCTCGATCACGGTGCGGTGCTTGTTGGCGCCGTCGTAGTTGGCGGTGATGCTGCCGGCGCCGTAGTTGACGCGCTCGCCCACAGTAGCGTCGCCCAGGTAAGCCAGGTGGTTGGCTTTCGCGCCTTTGGCCATCGTGCTGTTTTTCACTTCCACAAAGTTGCCGATGTGCACTTCGGCCCCCAGCCGCGCACCGGGTCGCAAACGGGCAAAGGGGCCAATGAGTGCGCCCTCGCCGACCGTCACACCGAGTTTCTCGCCATCGATGTGGGTGAAGGGATGGATCACCGCACCGGCTTCGATGGTGCAGTTGGCCAGCACGCAGTTGGCGCCGATCTTGACGCCCTGGCCGAGCTGCACGCAGCCTTCAAAAATGCAGTTGACGTCGATCTGCACGTCTTGTGCACAGACCAGTTCGCCGCGCACATCGAAGCGTGCCGGGTCGATGATGCGCACGCCATCGGCCATGAAAGCCTCGGCGCGGCGGCGTTGGTGAATGCGTTCAAGCTCGGCCAGCTGTGCGAGGCTGTTGACGCCGGCCACCTGGGCGGCATCGGCAATAACATGGGCGACCACGGGCACGCCATCGGCCACAGCAAACTTGACCACATCGGTCAAATAAAACTCTTGCTGCGCATTGTGGTTGTCCAACTTGGCCAGCCAGGGTTTGAGCAGGCGCGCGGGCACAGCCATGATGCCGCTGTAGACCTCGCGGATGCGGCGCTGCTCGTCGCTGGCATCTTTTTGCTCGACGATGGCCTGCACCAGGCCAGCTGCGTCGCGCACGATGCGTCCGTAACCCGTGGGGTCGGCAAACTCGATGGTGAGCAGCGCCAGCTTGTCGCCACCGCTGGCTGCAATCAAGGCCTGCAGGGTATCGGCCTGCGTGAGCGGCACATCGCCCGAGAGCACCACCACTGTCGCCTCATCGGTCAGGTGGGGCGCAGCCTGCTGCACCGCGTGGCCGGTGCCGAGCTGGGGCATCTGGCGGGCGAATTGCAAACCGTCTGATCCATACGAAGCGGTCAGCGCAGCTTCCACCTGCTCGGCACCGTGACCTGTGATGACGACCGTCTGACGCGCCTGCAGCTGGCGTGCGGTGTCGATCACATGACACACCATGGGCTTGCCCGCCACAGGGTGAAGCACCTTGGGTAGACTGCTTTTCATTCGGGTGCCTTTGCCCGCGGCCATGATCACGACTTCAAGATTGCTTGCCATACTGTGTTCCTGCTGATTTCGAGAATTATCCGCCAAGCGCGCCTGCCACTGGCCGTGCTGGCGCTGCTGCTTTTGAATGGCTGCAGCGCCATCAAGATCGGTTACGAGCAGACGCCTTCGCTGCTGTATTGGTGGCTGGACAAGCATGTGGATTTCAACTCGACGCAGACGCCAGCGGTGCGGCAAGCACTGGAGGATCTGCAGCACTGGCACCGCAAGCAGGCACTGCCTGGGTATGCAGACTTGCTGTCTCGCATGGCACGCACGGCTGAACAGGACGTGACAGCCCAACAGGCCTGCAGCTTGATGGATGAGATCGAAAACCAGCTGGATCAACTGGCGCAGCAGTCGATTGCATTGACGGCGCCCATCGTCACAGGGCTGCAGGCGCCACAACGCGAGCACCTGGCGCGCTACTGGGCCCGCAAGAACGAGGACTGGGCCGACGATTGGCTGGCACCTTCCGAAGCGCGACGGCTGCGCAAGCGCAGCGATGCCGCGATCGAGCGCTACGAAGATGTTTATGGCCGCTTGACGCCAGCGCAGAACGAACAGATTGAGCGACATGTGCGCGACTCGGTCTGGACGCCGCAGTGGGGCCAGCAGGAGCGTCTACGCCGCCAGCAGGATCTGCTGCAGGCACTGGAGCGCATTCATGCCGAGCGGCTGGATGCCGCTCAGGCGCAGGCCGTGCTGTGGAAGGTGTGGCAGCGCTGGATGAACCCGCCGCACGCCACAGACAAACAGCGCATGCAGGCCTGGCGTGAGCAGGGCTGTCGCCACCTGGCCGAGCTGCACAACAGCACCAACACGGAGCAGCGGCAACGGGCCATCAAACGCCTGCGCGGCTATGAAAAAGACCTGCGCGAGCTGGCCGGCAGGTCTTGAAGTGATGGGCTGACGGTCGTCAGTCCTGCAGGGCTTTCCACATGGCCATGTCGCGCTCGGCCGTCCAGATGCGCGGGTGTTTGATGCCACTGGCTTCGTCGTAAGCGCGGGTCACGTCAAAAGGCAGGCAGTGTTCGTAGATGAACACATGGCCGAAGATCGGGTCCATGCTCTTGCGGGCGTGAGCCATGGCGGCTTTCAGGTCCATGCCGGCGGCCACAGCTTCTTTGCCGGCTTTGTACAGGGTCTCGACCCAGCGCTTGGTGTAGTCCAGCGCCTTGTTGACGTTGGCGTTGCCCTTCATGGCTTCGCCGCGGCCGGGCACGATGAATTCGGGCTTGAGGGCGCGCAGGGCTTCGAGGGTGGCGGGCCACTCTTCGAGCTGGGCGTCGCCGGTGTACACGCCTGCTTCGTATTCGACCAGGTCGCCGCTGTAGAGCACTTTTTCTTCTTCCACCCAGGCAATGGTGTCGCCCTTGGTGTGGCCCGGGCCCGGGTGCCAGATCTGCACCACCACGCCGCCCAGGTTGATGCTGAGCTTGCCGGGCACTTCGCCCTTCGTGGGGTTACCGCCGCCGACCACCATGGTCGGCCAGGTCAGGCCGGGCACGCTGTCGGCGCCACGGAACAGGCGCGGGAAGCGCTCCATCTCGCTCTTCATGTCCTGCGCGCCGCGTTCCTGAATGAGGTCCAGGGTGCCCTGGCTGGCAATGATCTCGGTCGCGCCTTCGGCTGCGTAGGCGTACGCCCCCAGCACGCGCACCGCGTGGTAATGCGTGAGCAGCACATATTTGATGGGCAGGTCGCTGACGGTGCGGATCTTCTTGATCAGATCCTGCGCCATGGCCGGGGTGGCGGTGGTGTCGCTGACCAGGATGTAGCGGTCACCAATGATGACGCCCGAGTTGGGGTCGCCCTCGGCGGTGTAGGCCCAGCAGTGTTTGCTGAGCTGCTCAAACGTGATTTTCTTTTCGCTCAGGTCAGCCTGGCTGGCGAAGGCTTTGGTGGTTTTGGCCATGAGGTTTCTCCGGTGCAGTCGTTTCGAGTGATGAGCAGAATTTTACCTAAACGAAACGAGTTGCATATTGGTAAATTCTTTGGCGAGCAGTTTCAGGGGGCTTTGAAGCCGTTTTCCATGACGGCGACCACTTCGTTGGCGAACTGGGCGTAGCTCATGGGCCCCTCGGGGCGCAGCCAGGTGAAGGTCCAGTTGATCATGCCCAGCAGCATCATGGTCAGCGCCGTCTGGTTGGCCAGCGTCAAGCGCTGAGGGTAGGCGCGTTTGAGAAAACGGGTCAGCGCCGCCACGATGTCACGCTGGCGGTTGAGGATCAGCTCGCGGGGCGATACGGACGGGGTGCCCAAAGCCGCATCGGGGGTGTCGCTCAGGAATTTGGTGTCGTTGAGCAGAGCGGCATGGCGCGTGGCCGAGGTTTCATATTCCTGCAAAAGACCGTGCACCAGCGCATGCAAAGCGGCGCGTTCATCCAGGTTTTCGCGCTGGGCTTTGGCCTCGGTTTGTGCAATGACGGCCAGCAGGCGCTGGGTGTGGCGCTCCAGCAGGTCCAGCAAGATGGCTTCCTTGCTCTCGTAGTAATGGTAGAGCCGGGCCTTGGACGTGCCGCAGGCGGCAGCAATGTCGTTCATGCTGGCCGCAGGGTAGCTGCGCTCGGCAAAGCAGCGCGCAGCAATGTCAAGAATGCCGTCACGTTTGAGGTCGTGGCTGGCGGATTTTGGGCGTGCCATGGTGATGTTTCCTTATACCGGCCAGACCACGCCGTTGTCGTTGAGGATGGCGTCGAGCGGTTCGTCGTGGGGTTCGGGTTCAAAGTCGTCGACAAAAGCGCCGGTGTAGCCCAGGCCCACGGTAAAGGGTTTGGGTTGCAGGGCGGCCAGGGTACGGTCATAAAAACCACCGCCGTAGCCCAATCGGTAGCCACCGGCGCTGTAGCCTACACAGGGCACGAACAGCAGCGTGGGAACGATGAGTTCAGTGTCTTTGGGTTTGGGGATGCCGTAGGCGTCTTCTTCCATGGGGCAGCCGGGGTACCAGGCATGAAAGGTCAGGGTTTTATGCTGCTTGTTGACCACGGGCAAACCGATGCGCCGACGTTGGGGCTGGTCCATCAGCTCGCCGTCTTCCTTCCAGCGGTGCAGCACGGGCAAGGGGTCGAACTCGCCTTTGATGGGCCAGTAGGCCCCGATCACGGTGTCGGGCCTGCCTACCAGCCAGATGCGCATGACCTGTTGCAAGGCTGCCGCCCGCGCCTGTCGGTCGGGCAGGTTCAATCTTTCTTCAATCAGGGCCTTTCGCAAGGCTTTTTTTGCATCTGCTTTGTCCATAATCGCCTCATGCTGTTGAACCGAATTCTGACACTGCTTGGCGCCCTGGCTTTGACGGGCCTCATGCACCCCACCGCCCTGGCCCAAAACCTGACGGCGCAAGACGAGGTATTGCTGCAAATGCAGCAGGCTTTTACCAAGGGCGATCGACTGCGACTGCAGCAGTTGCTCACCCAGGCCCAAGGTCATACGCTGGAGCCCTGGGCGGCCTACTGGGCACTGCGGGTGCGTCTGGACACCGCCAGCACCGAAGAGATTGAGCGCATGCTCAGTCGCTACGCAGGCACGTATGCCGAAGATCGCTTGCGCGCCGACTGGCTGCTGCAATTGGGCAAACAACGCGACTGGGCAAGCTTCAAGCGCATTCACCCTGGCTATCGCATGCGTGATGACCGCGAGATCCAGTGCTATGCGCTGGGCATCGAAGCCATGGACAGCAAAGCCAATGTAGCCGCAGAGGTCAAACGTCTTTGGTACAGCTTGCGCGAAGCCGACGATGGTTGCACCTATGTGGCCGAGCATTTGCACAACAGCAAAAAGCTCAGCGGTGATGACATCTGGCGCAAGGCCAGGCTGGCCATGGATGCCAACCGCCCCAAGGCTGCGCGCATGGCCGTCGAGATTGAAGCTCCACGGGTGGCTGACCAGATGACACTGATCGCCAGCGACCCCGAACGCTACCTGAGCAAACGCATTGTGGCCATCACGCACAAGCGCAAGGAGCTGGCCGTGCTGGCCCTGATTCGTCTGGCCAGCAAAGACCCGGACGAGGCGGCCGAGCTTTTGGAAAAAAAGTGGGGCTTGATGCTCTCACGCGAAGAAAAGGACTGGACCTGGGGCGTGATTGGAAAACAGGCTGCCCAGAAACTGCAGGACAACGCGCACAGCCACTTTGCGAAGGTACGTGATGACGAACACCTCAATGACGATCTGCTGGGCTGGAAGGTGCGTGCAGCCTTGCGCCAGCAGGACTGGGCTGTGGTGCAGCGCGCGGTAGCGGCCATGAGCCCGCAGGAACAACGTGATCCGACCTGGGTGTATTGGGGTGCACGAGCACAACTGGCTCTGGCCAGAACCGAGGCGCAACGCCAGGCCGCGCGTGCGCAGCTGCAAGGCGTGGCCAGCATGCGAGGGTTTTATGAGCAACTGGCGGCTGAAGAGCTGGGACAGAAGATCGCGGCGCCATCCACGCCATCGCCCTTGACGCCCGAAGAAAAGGCACTGGCCTGGGCCAACCCCGGACTGCAACGGGCACTGCATGCAATCCGTATCGGTTTGCGCAACGAGGGGGTGCGCGAATGGAACTACAGCACCAACTTGCACACTCGCGGTGGCATGAATGAGCGCGAGCTGCTGGCGGCTGCCGATCTGGCATGCAAAGCCGAGGTCTGGGACCGCTGCATCAACACCAGCGAACGCACCCCCAACGAGGTCGATACAGCGCAGCGCTATCCCATGCCCTTGCATGACATCGTGGTCCAGCGTTCGGGGGAGATTGGCCTGGATCCGGCTTATGTGTACGGCCTGATCCGGCAGGAAAGCCGTTTCATCATGGATGCTCGTTCGCATGTGGGCGCCTCGGGGCTGATGCAGGTGATGCCAGCCACCGCCAAATGGACGGCCCGCAAGATCGGCTTGAGCGGTTTTGAACCTCGGCAATTGACCGACAAGAACGTGAATGTGCGTATTGGAACCGCTTACCTGAAACTGGTGCTGGACGACTTCGGTGGCTCCATGCCTTTGGCGGCTGCGGCGTACAACGCGGGCCCCAGCCGCTCCAGAGCCTGGCGCAAAGGACCGACGCTTGAAGGCGCCATTTGGGCTGAGAACGTGCCCTTTGCCGAAACCCGCAATTACGTGAAGAAAGTGCTGTCCAACACCACGGTGTACGCCAGCATCATCACCGGGCAACCCCAGTCGCTGAAAGCCCGATTGGGTACTGTGGGGCCACGTCCTCCCCACCAACCCGAGGTCAACGAAGACTTGCCTTGACTTCTACCAGGCAATCGTAGAACACAGGAGCGCGACCCAGATCGGTCAATTTCTGGCTGGTCAGCTCGTTGACGTTGGTGCCGTCCAGCCCCAGCTTGCGCCACCAGATGCCCAAACCGTTGACCACGCCGGGGCGGGCGCGCTCGCACACGCGCGCCTTGCACAGGTAGCGACCCCGATCGTTGAACACCTCGACCACCGCGCCGTCGACAATGCCGCGCACCACGGCGTCTTGCGGGTGGATTTCGAGCAGGGGTTCTGACTCGATGTCGCGCAGGCTTTGCACGTTGACAAAGGTGGAGTTCAAAAAGTTGCGCGCGGGTGGCGAGATCATGGCCAGCGGGTAGCGTGCGTCGGTGCCCTGCACTTCGTAATTGGGCACATGATCAGGCAAACCGTCCAGCCCTTGATCGGCCAGGCGCTGGCTGAAGAATTCGCACTTGCCCGAGGGTGTCGGGAAGTGGCCCTCGGCAAACGGCGCATCAGGAATGGGCAAACTGGCAAAGCCGTGTTCGAGCAGCACCTCAAAGTCTTTGTCGTCACCAATGGCCATGCGGCACAGCTGCTCGTCGGTGTCGGCAAAGCAGGGCTCATCAAAGCCCATGCGATGCGCCAGCGCCCTGAAGATGTCGGTGTTGGTTTTGGCTTGCCCCACCGGCGCAATGGCCGGACGGTTGAGCAGTACATCGGTGTGGCCGTAGGTGGTGTGAATATCCCAGTGTTCGAGCTGCGTGGTGGCAGGCAGGATGTAGTCGGCGTAGTCGGCAGTGTCGGTTTTGAAGTGTTCGAGCACCACGGTGAACAGGTCTTCGCGGGCAAAGCCCTGCACCACCCGCCCCGACTGCGGCGCCACCGCCACGGGATTGCTGTTGTAGACGATCAGCGCCTCGACCTTGGGGCCAAATTCGTCGGATGACTTACGCAGCAAATCGTCACCAATCGTGCTCATGTTGATCGTGCGCGGACGGCGCTGGCCCAGCAGGTCAGGCCGCTGCAGCCCGGCACGGCGCACCGGAAAGTGTCCGGAGCTGGACATGAGCAAGCCGCCACTGGGGTGGCGCCACGCACCCGTGAGTGCCGGCAGACAGGCAATGGCGCGCACCGCATTGCCGCCACCGCGCACGCGCTGCATGCCGTAGTTCAGGCGGATGGCTGCGGGCCGTGTGGTGCCCCAGTCGCGCGCCAGGCCCTCGATTTGCTCAACCGACACGCCACACACCTGCGCGGCGCGCTCGGGCGGCCACTGCAGGGCGCGTTCGCGAAGCTGGTCCCAACCCAGGGTGTAGCGGTCGATGTAGTCCTGATCGAGCCAGCCATGGGTGATGAGCTGGTGCATCACGGCCAGCGCCAGCGCGGCGTCGGTGCCTGGCAATAGCGCGATGTGCTCGTGGCATTTGTCAGCGGTTTCGCTTTTGCGCGGGTCGATGCACACCAGCCGTGCACCATTGCGCTTGGCCTCTTGCGCGATGCGCCAGAAATGCAGATTGCTGCCAATCGAATTGCTGCCCCAGATGACGATCAGTTTGGAGCCTACAAAGTGCTGCACCTTCATGCCCACCTTGTTGCCCAGGGTTTGCGTCAGGGCTTCGGCCCCGGCTGAGGCGCAGATGGTGCGGTCCAGCAAAGACGCGCCGAGTTTGTGGAAAAACCGCGCCGCGATCGATTCGCCCTGCACCAGGCCCATGGTGCCCGCATAGCTGTAGGGCAGGATGGCCTGCGCATCGCGCGCCGCAATGGCTTGCAGACGCGCAGCGATGTCGTCCAGCGCTTCGTCCCAGCCCACGGTCACGAACTGGCCGCTGCCCTTGGGGCCGACACGTTTGAGGGGGGTGAGGATGCGCTCGGGGTGGTAAGTGCGCTCGGTGTATTTGGACACCTTGGCGCACAGCACGCCGTCGGTCATGGGGTGGGCCGGGTTGCCCTGCACGCGCACAGCGCGACCGTTTTCCACGGTAGTAAGCAGGGCGCAGGTGTCGGGGCAGTCGTGCGGGCAGGCGCCGCGCACCACGGTAGAAGCGATTTCGGTCATACCCACATTTTGACGGATGCCGTGGCCCTGCTGCACCTAAAACCTCACATTGGAAAGCGTCATCGCAAGCGGCTAGACTGTGCGCATGAAGCTGATCGAATCCATCCTGGCGCAAGCCCCTTCGATGGCGGCCATTCGCCGTGACCTGCATGCCCACCCGGAGTTGTGTTTTGAAGAAGTGCGAACCGCAGACATCGTCGCGGCCAAGCTGACCGAGTGGGGCATTCCCATGCACCGGGGCATGGGCACCACCGGCGTCGTGGGCATTGTGCACGGGCGCGATGGCGGTGCCTGCGGCCGGGGTGTCGGCCTGCGAGCTGACATGGACGCCCTGCCCATGCAGGAGTTCAACACCTTTGCCCACGCCAGCCAGCACGCCGGAAAAATGCACGCCTGCGGCCACGACGGCCACACCGCCATGCTGCTGGCGGCTGCCCAGCACCTGGCACAGCACCACGACTTTGACGGCACGGTCTACCTGATCTTTCAGCCTGCTGAAGAAGGCGGCGGCGGCGCCCGCGAAATGATCAAGGACGGCTTGTTCACCCAGTTCCCGATGGAGGCCGTGTTTGGCATGCACAACTGGCCGGGTATGCCCGCCTGCAGCTTTGCCGTCAGCCCTGGCCCCGTGATGGCCTCGAGCAACGAATTCAAGATCACGATTCGCGGCAAGGGCAGCCATGCCGCCCTGCCCCACAACGGCATCGACCCGGTGCCCGTGGCCTGCCAACTGGTACAGGCGTTTCAGACCATCATCACCCGCAACAAAAAGCCGGTGGACGCGGGCGTGATTTCGGTGACCATGATCCACGCCGGCGAGGCGACCAATGTGGTGCCGGACTATTGCGTGCTGGAGGGTACAGTACGCACCTTCAGCATCGAGGTACTGGACATGATCGAGCAGCGCATGCGCGAGTTGTCAGACGGCATTTGCGCCGCCTTTGGTGCCCGCTGCGAGTTTACGTTTGACCGCAATTACCCGCCCACGATCAACAGCGCACCCGAGGCCGCCTTTGCCCGCGAGGTGATGGCCACCATCGTGGGCGCAGACAAGGTGCTGGCGCAAGAGCCCACCATGGGCGCGGAAGACTTTTCCTACATGCTGCAGGCCAAGCCCGGCGCGTACTGCTTCATTGCCAACGGCGATGGCCAGCACCGCGAAATGGGCCACGGCGGCGGCCCCTGCACTCTGCACAACCCCAGCTATGACTTCAACGATGAGTTGATTCCGCTGGGCGCCACCTACTGGGTCGAGCTGGCCACACGCTGGCTGGCCCGAGCACGCTAAGGAGCTCCACGATGCAGCACAAACCTCGCATTCTGGTGTTGGGTGGCAGCGGTTTTGTGGGCCGCCATGTGTGCGAGCACTTGGTGCGCGCCGGGTGCGATGTCACGGTGCCCACGCGTCGTCCCGACCGTGCCACGGCCGTGCAAACCTTGCCTGGCGTGACGGTGCTGCAGGTAAATGTGCATGAAGACGCTACGCTGCAGTCACTGGTGCGCGGGCACGACGCGGTCATCAACCTGATTGCCATCCTGCATGGCAGCACTGCGCAGTTTGAGGCAGCACATGTGCGCTTGCCCCAACGCGTGGCTCAGGCCATGCACGCAGCCGGTGTGCGCCGCCTGGTGCATGTGAGTGCCTTGGGGGCTGACCCTGCAGGCCCTTCGAACTACCAGCGCAGCAAAGGCCGCGGCGAAGAGGTGTTGCGCCAGGCGCAACTGGACTTGACGCTGATTCGCCCCAGCGTGATCTTTGGCGCCGAAGACCGTTTCCTGAACCTGTTTGCACAGCTGCAGCGTTTGGCCCCCGTGCTGCCGCTGGCTGGCGGCAGCACGCGCTTTCAGCCGGTGTGGGTGGTGGATGTAGCGCGTGCTGTGGTGCACTGCGCCCTGAACCCGAACACCGCAGGCCAAACGTTCGAGGCTTGCGGACCGGACGTGTACACCCTGACCGAACTGGTGCGTCTGTCTGGTCAGTGGGCCGGGCTTTGCGGTGGCCGTGGCCGCCTGGTGGTGCCCATGCCGCTGTGGATGGGCTACCCGCAGGCACTGGCCATGGAGCTGCTGCCCGGCGAGCCTTTGATGAGTCGCGACAACCTGGCCTCGATGCAGGTAGACAACGTGGCCAGCGACCAAGTGCCAGGGTTGTCTGCCTTGGGTATCCAGGCTGCCAGTCTGGCTGGCGTTGCACCCGGTTATCTGGGCCAACGCGGACCTCGCAGCAGGCTGGAGCGTTACCGCGCCCGACACTGAAACGCCTGCTGCTACCATGCAGGTTCACGGTCAGGGAACCTTCATGCTCAAGCTCTACATCGGCAACAAAAATTACTCTTCGTGGTCCATGCGTCCCTGGGTGCTGCTGCGCCAGGCGGGCATTGATTTTGACGAAGTCATGGTGCGCTTTGACAGCTTTGCGCCCGGCAGCGGCTTTCGCAGCACCATGGACGCCGTCTCGCCGGTGGGCAAGGTGCCCGTGCTGGTCGATGGCGACCTGACGGTCTGGGACACCCTGGCGATTGCCGAATACGTGGCCGAGCAGTTTCCCGAGAAACAACTCTGGCCCGCCGAGCGCACGGCCCGCGCCCGGGCACGCAGCATCTGCGCCGAAATGCACAGCGGCTTTACCGGCCTGCGCAGCGCTTGCCCGATGAACATCGAGGCCCATCTGCCCGAGGTGGGCGCCCTGGCCTTACGCGACAAGCCCGCCGTACGCAAAGACCTGGAGCGCCTGGTGTCCATGTGGAGCGGCTTGCTGGCCGCGCATGGCGGACCCATGCTGTTTGGAGCGTTCAGTGTGGCCGATGCGTATTTCGCGCCGGTGGTCATGCGCCTGAAAACCTACGCCCTGCCGGTGCCCGCAGACATTGCAGCTTATATGGACCGCGTTTGCGCACTGCCCGGTGTCAAAGCCTGGACGGACGACGCACGGGCCGAAAAAGACTTTATTGATTTTGAAGAGCCCTTCCGGCTCCGAAATTAAATGACTTGCGGGACAGATCTTCAGCTCTGTCCCCAACTGATCAAGGAATTCCATGGACGTGTTTGTGGTCGGTGGCGCGGTACGCGATGGCTTGATGGGCCACAGCGTCAACGACCGCGACTGGGTCGTGGTGGGCAGCACGCCTGAGGCCATGACCGCACTGGGCTACGAACCCGTCGGCAAGGACTTTCCGGTTTTCCTGCATCCCCAAACCCGCGAGGAGTACGCCCTGGCGCGGACCGAGCGCAAGACCGCTCGCGGCTACAAGGGCTTTGCAGTGCAGGCCGCGCCCGATGTGACGCTGGAAGAAGATCTGGCGCGCCGCGACCTGACCATCAACGCCATGGCCGTGCCCGAGGCGCTGGCTCACCTGCCCGCCGCGCAATGGACAGGACATCTGGTGGACCCGTTCAACGGCCTGCGTGATCTGCAAAGCAAGGTGTTGCGGCACGTGACCAGCTCGTTTGCGGAAGACCCGGTGCGCATTTTGCGGCTAGCGCGCTTTGCGGCCCGCTTTGCCGACTTCAGCGTGGCCGACGAAACCCTGCAGCTGATGCGCCACATGGTGCAGGACGGCGAGGTGGACCATCTGGTGTCCGAGCGCGTGTGGCAGGAACTGTCTCGCGGATTGATGACCGACAAGCCTTCGCGCATGTTCGAGGTGCTGCGCGCGTGTGGCGCCCTCAAAGTGCTGCTGCCCGAAGTGGACCGCCTGTGGGGCGTGCCCCAGCGCGCCGAATACCACCCTGAGATCGACACTGGCGTGCACCTGATGATGGTGCTGGACATGGCGGCGCAGCTGCAAACGCCGCTGTCCGTTCGTTGGGCCTGCCTGATGCACGACCTGGGCAAAGGCACCACACCGGCCGATGTGCTGCCGCGCCACATTGGGCACGAAGGCCGCAGTGCCAAATTGGCTCTGCAGGTGGCACAGCGCCTGCGTGTGCCTAATGACTGCAGGGAACTGGCCGATGTGGTGGCCCGGGAACACGGCAACATTCACCGCAGCCAGGAACTCAACGCCGCAGCGGTGATGCGTTTGCTGACGCGATGCGACGCCATTCGCCAGCCCGAGCGCTTCGCCCTGGTGCTGCAAGCCTGCGAAGCCGATGCACGCGGGCGCTTGGGCCTGGAGGCGATCGCCTACTCGCAAGCCGCTCGGCTGAGGTTCGCCCTGCAGGCAGCGCTGAGCGTGGTCACCGCAGACATTGCTGCCGCAGCTGCACGGGAGGGCATGAAAGGCGCTCAGATTGGTGAGCGTGTCGAGGCTGCACGCACGGCGGCCATCGCAGCCACGTTTTGAGCACCCCAGCGCTCACCCTGCAGACTCACAGGTGCGAGCGTACCCAAGCTGCAATGTCTTGCGCCGAGCGGAAGGCGCCAGCCTGACGCGCCACTTCGCGGCCGTTCACAAACAGGGCCAGCGTGGGAATGCTGCGAATGTTGAAACGCGCCGCCAGTTGCTGAGCTTCTTCGGTGTTGACCTTGGCCAGACGGACATTGGGCTCCAGCATGCCGGCAGCCTGCTCGAAAGCCGGCGCCATCATGCGGCAGGGACCGCACCAGGGCGCCCAAAAATCCACCAGCACCGGGATGTGGTTGCGGCCAATGTGGGCGTCAAAGTTGCTGTCATCCAGCGCCACGGGGTGAGCCTCGAACAGGGCTTTGTGGCATTGGCCGCAGTGGGCGCCCGCCCCCATGTCCGCGGTTTTGACGCGGTTGGTTTTGTGGCAGTGGGGGCAAACAATGTGCAGGGAGTCGGTCATGAAAGGCACTTTCAACAAGTCATTGCCCTGCAAATGGGGGTACCCCCCGGGATATTCAAGAGCCCAAGTGTTTCATAGCCATTTGGCCAGCGCCGCCGCCAGCAGGCTCAGCACCACCGAGCTGGCCAGCGGAATTTGCCACTCGCGACCGAACAGGCGGAAATGAAAGTCGCCCGGCAAACGCCCCAGACCCAACTTCTGCAACCATGGCTGCAGGCCGCTGAAAATGATCAGCGCCAAAAACGTGACGATCAGCCAGCGAAACATCTGCGTCTCCCTTACAGCCGATGGGTACGGTCACCCGCTTCAAAGCCTTGCGCCAACCAGTCACCGCCGACGGCCAGGCCGATCACCTTGAACAGCTCACCCATTTCATGCTCGTTGAGCAAGCGTGCGGCCTGGGTACGTTCTGCAAGGCTGGCTTGTTCCATGCGCTGCGCCAGCCCCAGGTTGAGCAGGAACCGCGCCTGACTGGTGTAGCCCAGCACGTCCATGCCGGCGTTTTGCGCGGCCACGGCGATGCCGGTGAAGTTGACGTGTGCGGTGATGTCCTTGAGGCCGACTTTGTCCAGCGGGTTGTCGTCAGCTTCATGCAGGTGGTGGCACATGACGGTGCCCATGTGGCGTTGGGGGTGATAGTACTCGGCCTCGGGAAATCCGTAGTCCAGAAAAAAAGCCGCGCCGCCGCGCCCGGCTTGCATGCGTTCAGCCAGGCTGGCCACGAAGGCCTCGGCTTGTGGATGAATTTCGGTCAGGTAGTCCTGCTCGCCTTCGATCTCCATCGGTGGACGCAGCTCGGTGGAGCGGTCAGCCCAGGCCAATCCTTCTTCACCCTCGCTCACTACGCCCCGCTCATGCCAGACACCATCCACACGCGCCAGCAGCTTGACGGGCATGGCGTCCAGTACCTCATTGCCCACAACCACGCCTTCCATCACCTCAGGCCAGCTTTGCAGCCAGCGCACTTTGTGGGCGTGCGCGGCCAGGGTTTGGGCCTGCCGCTCGCGCAGGGTGCCCGAGAGGTCGATGATGCTGTAGTGCTGCACCTGGTCGCCCAAGGTGTCCAGCAACTGCAAAGCCAGTGCGCCGGTGCCAGCACCAAACTCGAACACCTCGGTCGTACCCGTGGCCTTCAGGGCCTGGCCGACTTGAGCCGCCAAGGTCTGGCCAAACAACGGGCTGATGAGCGGGGCGGTGACAAAATCGCTGCCCGATGCAGGCATGGCACCAAACTTTTGCAAGGTGTTGGTGTAGTAGCCCAGGCCGGGCTCGTACAGGGCCAGGGCCATGAACTGGTCAAACGGCATCCAGCCGCCAGCCTGCGCCAAAACCTGCTGGATGCGCTGGTTCAGCGCGGTCGTTAAACTTGGGTGTTCTGTGTTCACCCCCGAATTGTCGCCCAATGCCTGCTACTCACCCCACCGTCCTGCCCGAACGCGTCGTGTTGATCACGGGCGCGGCGCGCCGCTTGGGGCGCGAAATGGCCCTGCATCTGGCCCGTGCGGGCTGGCAAGTGGCCGTGCATTGCCACCAGTCGGTGACCGAGGCCGAGCAAACCGCGCGCGATTGTCATGCCATCAACGGCCTGCCCCACAAGGTGCTTCGCGCCGACCTGAATGACGAATCGGCCACCCGCGCCCTGATGGACCAGGCGGTAGCCTTGTTCGGGCGGGTGGATGCGGTGGTGAACAACGCCTCGCTGTTTGAACACGACGAGGTGGACAGCTTCAGCTACGAGTTGCTGCAAAAGCACCTGCGCAGCAACACCGCAGCCCCCATTACCTTAGCCCAAGCCCTGCATGCGCACGCCTGTGCACGCCAGGCGCCCGCAGGCGCAGCGGTGGTGGTCAATTTGCTGGACCAGAAGCTGTGGAACCCCAACCCCGACTTTTTGAGCTACACCTTGTCCAAAGCTGCGCTGGAAGCGGCCAACACCTTGCTGGCCCAGGCCTTGGCCCCGGTGGTCCGGGTGGTGGGTGTAGCCCCCGGCCTGACGCTGACCAGCCACATGCTCAGCCAGGACAAGTTTGAACAGCTGCACCAGCTCAGCCCCCTGGGCAGATCGTCCACGCCGCAGGACGTGGCAGCCACCGTGGCCTTTGCGCTGGACAATACCTCCATCACCGGGACCACGCTGCTGGTGGACGGTGGCCAACACCTGCGCCGTTTTGAGCGCGATTTTTCCCTGATGTGAACACCATGCCCAAGCAAGGTCTGCAAGTGCTGTCGCTCACCGGTTTGCGTTTTGACGCCAACCTGGGCATCCTCGAACACGAAAAAACCAGCCCCCAACCGATCCAGGTCGACGCCGAACTCAATCAGGGCACACAGCCTCTGCTGCCCTGCGATGACGACATTGACCATGTGCTGGACTACCGCAAGGTGCGCAAGATCATCATCGACGAATGCACCGCCGAACATGTGAATTTGCTCGAAAGCCTGATTGGCAAACTGGCGCACCGCTTGATGCAACTGCCAGGCGTGCTGGGCGTGCGCGTCAAAATCACGAAACTTGAAATTTTTGAAGACTGCGAAGTGGCCATCCGCATGGAAGCTGGGCAGTGGTGAACATGACAACTACCGAAAACACTTGGGTCGAATCCGAAGCCCCCGACGCAGCCAAAACGGCCAAGATCGAACGCGAGGCCCACAAGCTCGAAAAACGCCTGTGCCGCCAAATGGGTCAGGCGATCAGTGACTACAACATGATCGAAGCGGGCGACCGCATCATGGTCTGCATGTCCGGCGGCAAGGACAGCTACGGCATGCTCGACATCCTCATCAAAATGAAGGCCCGTGCGCCGGTGGACTTCACCCTTGTGGCCGTCAACCTCGACCAAAAGCAGCCAGGGTTTCCGGACCACATCCTGCCGGCTTACCTGAAAGAACTCGGGATCGAGTTTCACATCGAGACGCAGGACACCTACTCCATCGTCAAGGACAAGATCCCCGAGGGCAAGACCATGTGCAGCCTGTGCTCGCGCCTGCGCCGCGGCATCCTGTACCGGGTGGCGCGCGAACTCAAATGCAATAAGCTCGCCCTGGGCCACCACCGCGACGACATGCTGCAGACCTTCTTCCTCAACATGTTCTTCGGCGGCAAGCTCAAGGGCATGCCCCCGAAGCTGGTGAGCGACAACGGCGAATTCATGGTGATCCGCCCGCTGGCCTACGTGGCTGAAACGGATTTGCAAAAGTGGGCCACGCACCGACAGTTCCCCATCATCCCCTGCACGCTGTGCGGCAGCCAGGAAAACCTGCAGCGTCAGGTGGTAGGACAGATGCTGCGCGACTGGCAAAAGAAACACCCCGGCCGCATCGAAAACATGTTCGCCGCCTTGCAAAACGTGGTGCCGTCGCACCTGATGGACCACAAACTGCACGACTTCAAGAACCTGCAGATCACCGGCGTGGCCGACGAAGCGGGTGACAAGGCTTTTGATGAAGAAGAGTTCACCGAAGCCTCCTTGCCTGGTATCCAGGTCATCTCCATGAACTGAGACACACATGAAGCGCCTGACTCTCCTGCTGGCCCTGCTGATGACATTCGTGCTGGGTGGCTGCGCCAGCGTGCGCCGCATCGACAGCGATGTCACCACCGTGGTGGCTACGGCTGCCGGGCAAAACCTGCAGGGTGCCCACTACCGTTTTGAGCGCCTGCCCTCGCAAGTCAACAACCCCGAAGCTGGCCTGGCCGAGCAGCAAGCCGAATACGCCATGACCGCTGTCGGCATGGTGCGCGACGAGGCCAACGCCAGCTTGAGTGTGCTCGTGGGGTGGTCATCGGTCACGTATGTGAACGACCCCTTTGGCCCCTGGGGCACGATGGGCCACATCTCGGTCGGGCGCGGCGTGTACCCGCAAGTGGGCATGGGCATGAGCATGCGTTTTCCGCAACCCAACCAGTACCGCCGCGAGGTCAGCCTGGTGATGCGCGATTTGCGCAGCGGCCAGGTGGTCTACGAAACCCGTGCCAGACACGATGGCCCCTGGGCTGACAGCACGCCCGTGTTTGCGACCCTGTTCCAGGCTGCCATGGCGGGCTTTCCCAATCCGCCAGCCAGCCCACGCAAGGTCTTCATCGACATTCCACGCTGAGCTGCCCATGGACGCCACACGCATTTTGGCCATCCGCCACGGTGAAACCGCCTGGAACGTGGACACCCGCATTCAGGGTCACCTGGACATTCCGCTCAACGACACTGGCCTGCAGCAAGCGCGTTGGCTGGCCCAGGCCTTGGCCGAGCGTGACAGCATTGATGCCATCTACAGCAGCGACCTGTCGCGCGCGCACGTGACGGCGCAAACCATCGGCGACGCCGTGGGGCTGGAGGTGACCACCACCACCGGTTTACGTGAACGTTCTTTTGGGGATTTTCAGGGCCGCACCTACGCCCAAATTGAAGCCGAACTGCCCGACCTGGCCTGGCACTGGCGCAAGCGCACGCCCGACTGGGTGCCGCCGGGTGGCGGCGAGTCGCTGGTTGCTTTGCGCGAGCGCATCAGCATGACCGTCAACCACCTGGCTGCGCAGCACATGGGTGGGCAAATCGTGCTGGTGGCCCACGGTGGCGTGCTCGATGTGCTGTACCGCCTGGCCACCCAGCTGGACACGCAGGCCCCGCGCACCTGGCTGCTGCCCAACACGGCGGTCAACCGATTGCTGTGGACACCCGAGGGCATGAGTCTGGTGGGCTGGGGCGACACCAGCCACCTCGAAGGTCGGTCGCTCGACGAAACGACCACCTGATCGTTATTCGTTGAACAAGCCGCCTGCGGTTTTGGGCGGCGTGACCCCCAAGTGCCTGAAAGCGGCCAACGTGGCGATACGCCCGCGTGGGGTGCGCTGCAAGTACCCCTGCTGGATCAGATAGGGCTCGATCACGTCTTCGATGGTGTCGCGCTCTTCACCAATGCTGGCTGCGATGTTGTCCAGCCCGACAGGGCCGCCGTCGAAGCGGTGAATCACGGCTTCGAGCAGTTTGCGGTCCATCAGGTCAAAGCCTTCAGGGTCCACATCCAGCATGGACAGGGCCGCCTTGGCCATGGCCTGGTTGATGCGGCCATCGCCCTTCACATCGGCGTAGTCGCGCACGCGGCGCAGCAGGCGGTTGGCTATGCGTGGCGTGCCGCGCGAGCGGCGTGCGATCTCGAATGAGCCTTCAGCGTCAATCGGCGCTTTGAGCAGGCCGCTGCTGCGGGTGACGATGCGCGAGAGCTCTTCGGGCGTGTAGAACTCCAGCCGCGAAACGATGCCAAAGCGGTCGCGCAGCGGGTTGGTGAGCATGCCTGCACGCGTGGTCGCACCCACCAGCGTGAAGGGCTGCAGGTCCAGCTTGATGGAGCGTGCCGCCGGCCCCTCGCCGATCATGATGTCGATCTGGTAGTCCTCCAGTGCGGGGTACAGAATTTCCTCGACCACGGGCGAGAGGCGATGGATCTCGTCGATGAAGAGCACATCGTTGGCCTCCAGGTTGGTCAGCAATGCCGCCAGGTCCTTGGGTTTTTCGAGCACCGGGCCGCTGGTCTGGCGCAAATTCACCCCCAGCTCGGCAGCGATGATGTGGCTCAGCGTGGTCTTGCCCAGACCGGGTGGGCCAAACAGCAGCACATGGTCCAGTGGCTCCTGGCGTTTTTTGGCCGCGCCAATGAAAATTTCCAGCTGCTCGCGCACCTTGGCCTGGCCCACGTACTCTTCAAGGTGTTTGGGACGCAGGGCGCGCTCAATCGCTTCTTCGCTGCCCGACACCGGCGCAGCCGAAACCATGCGCGAGGTTTCGCGGGGGGCGGGGGCAAAGTCGTCGGTCTTGATGCTCATGGTTCGATTGTCTTACGTCCTGCGCCTTATTTGGCCAGCGCCTTGAGCGCCAGCTTGATGCCCTCGCTCACGCCCACATCGGCAGGCAGGCCCTTGAGGGCGGCTGCGGCTTCCTTGTCGCTGTAGCCCAGCGCCACCAGGGCTTGCTGAATATCGCCTTGCGCATCACCCACAGCCGCAGCGGGCGCGCCGATGTCTGCACCCAGCTTGCCTTTGAGTTCGAGCAAAAGGCGCTCGGCGGTTTTCTTGCCGATACCTGGCACCTTGACCAGGCGCCCCGGCTCCTGACTGGTGATGGCCTGCGCCAGCTCGGTCACGCTCATGCCCGACAGCACGGACAAGGCCGTGCGCGGGCCCACGCCCGAAATCTTGATGAGCTGGCGAAAAGCCTCGCGCTCGGCAGCAGTACCAAAGCCGTAAAGAATCTGCGCGTCCTCGCGCACCACAAAGTGCGTCAGCAGGCTGACCTTCTCGCCGCTCGCCGGCAGGTTGAAGAATGTGCTCATCGGCACATTGACTTCGTAGCCCACACCGCCACAGTCCACGATGACTTCGGGCGGGTTCTTGTCACTGAGGATGCCGGTGAGTTTGCCGATCATGAACGTAGGACCTTGAAATGCGTGGGACTGGAGGAAAATAAGGGTTCAAGGCCTGCATGCGCATGCCATCACTGGATTATCCCCTTGATCGTTCGTCACACTTTCACACCACACAACAACACCCGCTTGTCGCACCTGTGCGGCCCCATGGATGCACACCTGCGCAGCATCGAGGCGGGCCTGCAAGTCAGTATTGCGCACCGCCACGAGCAGTTCAAGGTCGATGGCCCCAAGGCCCAGGCCCAGCGTGCCATGGAGCTGCTGCAGGCGCTCTACGAGATGGCCGAGCGCCCCATTAACGCCGACACCGTACAACTGATGATGGCAGGTGAAGGTGACGACAGTGGCGAGCATCCGGCACTGAACACCCGCCGAGCCGACCTCAAAGCCCGCACCCCCAACCAGGCGGCGTACCTGGACAACATTGCCAGCCACGACATCACCTTCGGCATTGGTCCCGCAGGTACCGGAAAGACGTATCTGGCTGTGGCCGCGGCGGTGGACGCACTTGAGCGCAGCAGTGTGCAGCGCATCGTGCTCACCCGTCCAGCCGTAGAAGCGGGCGAGCGCCTGGGCTTTCTGCCTGGCGATCTGTCGCAAAAGGTAGATCCGTACCTGCGCCCTCTGTATGACGCGCTGTACGACCTGATGGGCTTTGACAAGGTGCAAAAGGCGTTCGAGCGTAACGCGCTGGAGATCGCGCCCCTGGCCTTCATGCGCGGGCGCACGCTCAATAATGCCTTCGTGATCCTGGACGAGGCGCAAAACACCACGCCCGAGCAGATGAAAATGTTCCTCACCCGCATCGGCTTTGGCGCCAAGGCGGTGATCACGGGCGATGTGAGCCAGATTGACCTGCCCAAAGGGCAGCTCAGCGGCCTGATCGATGCCGAGCGTGTTTTGAAGCGCATCAAAGGCATTGCCTTCACACGCTTCACCAGCGCCGACGTGGTGCGCCACCCGCTGGTGGCACGTATCGTCGATGCCTACGATGCCCAAGGCAGCGCCGCACGCCGCCGCCCGACTCACGAGGAATGACCATGGCTCTCAAACAACTGCAAATGTCCCTGCAATTTGGCGACATTCCCCAGACCGCCCGCCACCGCGCCGCACTGCCCCGCCATTTTGTGACGCGTTGCATCCGCCACGCACTGGCCCTGGATGCGGAGATCACGGTGCGTATCGTCGGTGAAGACGAAGGCCGCGAACTCAACAAGAGTTACCGCAAAAAGGACTACGCCACCAATGTGCTGACCTTCGACTATGCACAGGAGCCGGTGGTGATGGCCGATCTGGTGCTGTGCGCTCCGGTCGTGGCACGCGAAGCCAAGGAACAGGGTAAAACCCTTGCCGCACACTACGCGCACCTGCTGGTGCATGGCGCTTTGCACGCGCAGGGCTGGGATCACGAGACCTCGAAGGCCGATGCCGAGGAGATGGAAGCCTACGAGGTGGAGATCCTTGCCGGCCTCGGGGTTAAAGATCCGTACCGCTGATCAGGCCTGGTGAGGCCTTTGAACGACCACAGAGGTGCGAGAGGGGATGCGGCGGGCGACGATTTACGGTACCCCGTCATGAGGAGTCCGCCGCATCCCCTCTCGCACCGGCACCCGCAAAAGCCCAAAGTCAGATCAAGCGGACTTTGACGCTCTTGCCCTTGATCTTGCCCTTGGACAATTGAACGCAGACGTTCTGCGCCAGTTCCGCCAGCACCGCCACATAGGTCGAAAACTCGTTGACGTTGATCTTGCCGACCTGCTCGCGGGTCAGGCCACACTCGCCTGCCAAAGCACCCATCACATCGCCAGCGCGGATCTTCTCCTTGCGACCGCCCACAATCTGCAGCGTGCGCATCGACGGTAACAGACGGCCACCAGCTGCAGGCTTGAAACTGTCCAGCGTCTGCCACTGTGACGCCTGTCCTTGGAGGACCTCGATCTTGCCCACGCGGCCCATCTCGTCCATGCTGGCCAGCGTGATGGCCAACCCCTCGGCATCGCCGCGCCCCGTGCGGCCAATGCGATGGATGTGCACCTCCGGGTCGGGCGTCACGTCCACGTTGATCACCGCTTCCAACCCCTGCACATCCAGCCCGCGCGCTGCCACATCGGTGGCCACCAGCACCGAGCAACTGCGGTTGGCAAACTGCACCAGCACCTGGTCGCGCTCGCGCTGCTCCAGCTCGCCGTACAGCGCCAGCGCCACATAGCCCTGCGCCTGCAGCACCTCCACCAGATCGCGGCACTGCTGCTTGGTGTTGCAAAACGCCAGCGTACGCTCGGGCAGGAAATGCGCCAACAGCATGGACACCGCGTGCAGGCGCTCGGTCTCGCTCACCTCGACAAACACCTGGCGGATCTTGTGTGCGCTGTGCAAGGCCTCAACCCTCACCGTCTGCGGCGCGCGCATGAACTGCGACGCCAGTTTGTCGATGCTCTCGGGATAGGTGGCCGAAAACAGCAGAGTCTGCCGGTCTTTGGCGCACTGGCGCACCACCTTGGCGATGTCGTCGAAAAAACCCATGTCCAGCATGCGGTCGGCTTCGTCGAGCACCAAGGTATTCACACCCGCCAAGCTGAGCGAGCCGCGCTCCAGATGGTCCAGGATGCGGCCAGGGGTGCCCACCACCACATCGGCACCATGCTCCAGGCTTTGCACCTGCCCACGCAGGGCCACGCCACCGCACAGGGTGACCACTTTCACGTTCGGGCGCGAACGTGCCAGACGGCGGATTTCCTGCGTGACCTGGTCGGCCAGCTCGCGGGTAGGGCACAGCACCACCGCCTGCACGGCGGCACCCGGTACACCAGCCGTTTGCAAGCGCTCGACCAACGGCAAACCAAACGCAGCGGTCTTGCCGCTGCCCGTGCTGGCCTGGGCCATCAGGTCCTGGCCGTTCAAGGTGAGGGGCAAGCTGGCCGCCTGAATCGGCGTCATGCGGACGTAGCCCAGTTGTTCGAGGTTGTTGAGCGTGGCGGGTGACAGCGCCAGGCTGTCGAATCGGTCCGAAGACGCAGGAGATGAAGTCATGCCCCGATTATCAGGGCGGGCCCACATCAGGCCGTCATGCGCATGGGAATGGTGACAGGACCATCGTTGACCAAGGCCACTTGCATGTCTGCAGCAAACCGCCCCGTCTGCACCAGCGGATGCGCAGCGCGGGCTTGGGCCACAAAATGCTCGTACAGGCGTCGCCCCTCGTCGGGCTTGGCGGCTTGCGTAAAGCTGGGTCGGTTGCCCCCCGACACATCGGCGGCCAGTGTGAACTGACTGACCACCAGCAGACCACCACCGACGTCCTGCACGCTGCGGTTCATCTTGCCGGCATCATCCGAAAAGATACGCAACTTCAGCATCTTGCTCAGCAGTTTTTCCGCCACGGCGTCGGTGTCGCCCTGTTCGGCGCAGAGCAGAACCAGCAAGCCCTGTTCAATTTGCCCCACCACTTCACCAGCCACAGACACACTGGCCTGCCGGACGCGTTGCAAGACTGCGATCATGGCAAATCCAGCTGATCGTCAAAGTGAGCTTCCACATCGCGTGGCAGCAGCTGAATGGTGGCGCGCAAGCCCGGCACCGCGCTCATCAAGGCCTGTTCGACGCTGGTGCGCAACGCGGCTGCACGGCCCAAGGTCCAGCTGGCGGGCATGTGCATGTGCATGTCCACAAAGCGACGCTGCCCCGCCTTGCGCGTGGTCACATGGTCAAAACGAATGATGGTGGCACCATGGCTTTCATGGGAAAAGCCATCGAGCACTTGCTTGATTTGCGCCATCACCTCGGGCTCAACCGCCTCGTCCATCAAGCCCTGAGAGGACTGCCAGATCAAGTGCACGCCTTCCTTGACGATGTTGAGCGCGACAGCCATGGCCACAATCGGGTCCAGCCACAGCCAACCCGTGAAATGCACCAGACCGATGCCCAGCACCACACCAGCAGAGGTCCAGACGTCCGTCAGCAAATGGCGTGCATCGCCTTCCAGCGCAATCGAGCGATGCACCTTGGCCGAACGGAACATGACCCAGGCCAACAAGCCATTGAGCATCGAACTGGCCACCGACAGCGCCAGCCCCAATCCCACCTGCTCCAGTTGTTGTGGGGAAAACAAGCGCTGACCTGCAGACCAGAAAATGCCTAGTGCAGCGACCAGGATCAGGATGCCCTCAAATCCGGACGAAAAGTACTCTGCCTTGTGGTGTCCATAGGGGTGATCATCGTCAGGAGGCGCTTCGGCCAACGTCACCATCCACAGTCCGAACATGGCGCTGGCCAGGTTGACCAGCGACTCCATGGCGTCCGACAACAGCCCCACCGACCCCGTCAACCACCAAGCCAAGGTCTTGAGAGCAATGGTGATCACCGCGACGGCCACAGAGGCCTGCAGCAAACGCTTGGGGGTCAGGCTTTGCAGCGTCACGGACATGTCGGGCACCTTCGATCAGGCCAGCGTCACACGTGCAAACTTGCGCTTGCCCACCTGGAGCACGAACGTCCCGGCCTCAACCTTGAGGCCCTTGTCGCTGATGACCGCACCGTCGATGCGCACGCCGCCACCATCCACCAGGCGACCCGCCTCCGTCGTAGACGGTGCCAGGCCTGCAGCCTTGAGCAGCGCACCAATGCCCATGGGTGCGCCCAACAAAGACACCTCGGGAATGTCATCCGGAATACCGCCCTTGCTGCGGTTGATGAAGTCCTGCTCAGCCGCATCGGCAGCAGCCGCGCTGTGGAAACGCGCCGTGATTTCCTTGGCCAGCATGACCTTGGCATCTTTGGGGTTGCGACCACCTTCGACTTCTTTCTTGAGGGCCTCGATCTCGGCCATCGATTTGAAAGACAGCAAGGTGTACCAACGCCACATCAGATCATCAGAAATGGAGAGCACCTTGGCGAACATGGTGTTGGCCTCTTCGGTGATGCCGATGTAGTTGTTCTTGGACTTGGACATTTTGTCCACGCCGTCCAAACCTTCGAGCAGCGGCATGGTCAAAATGCACTGGGGCTCTTGGCCATATTCAGCCTGCAGGTGTCGGCCCATCAGCAGGTTGAATTTCTGGTCGGTGCCGCCCAGCTCCAGATCGGCCTTGAGCGCCACCGAGTCGTAGCCCTGCATCAGCGGGTAGAGGAACTCGTGCACCGAAATCGGCGTGCCGGCATGAAAACGGTCGTGGAAATCGTTGCGCTCCATCATGCGGGCCACGGTGTATTTGGCCGCCAGCTGGATCATGCCCATCGAACCCAATGGTAGCGACCACTCACTGTTGTAGCGGATCTCTGTTTTGGCAGGGTCCAGCACCAGGCTGGCCTGCTTGTAGTAGGTCTCGGCGTTCGCCTTGATCTGCTCGGGCGTGAGCGGCGGGCGGGTGCTGTTGCGGCCCGAGGGGTCGCCAATCAGGCTGGTGAAGTCCCCGATCAGGAAGATCACCTGGTGTCCCAGGTCTTGCAGCTGGCGCATCTTGTTGAGCACCACGGTGTGGCCGATGTGGATGTCCGGTGCGGTCGGATCCAGCCCCAGCTTGATGCGCAGCGGTACCCCTGTGGCCTCCGATTTTGCCAACTTTTGTACCCAATCCTCTTGAGGAATGAGCTCCTGAGCGCCACGCAAAGTCACAGCCAGGGCCTCTTGCACCCGGTCGGTGACAGGATAGGGGGTCTGAAGGGGTTGATTCATAAGGGTTTTTTCTGGACCCGCCTGAGGTCAGGACGGTACAATAAGAGCTTTGTCGAAAACACATTTTAGTGTGGCGCGTTCACGCATGCCGAATTTCAAAACCCTGCGCAATCAACTGAACCACAGCTTGACCGCCTTGGCTTATGGCCTGGGCGTCGCTTTGCGCAGCACGGTTCATGCCGCCGCACAGGCTTGGGAATGGCTGGAGGCACAGCACCCCCTCCTGTCATCTCGCGTGCAGTCAGGCATGCAATGGTTGCACCAGCGCACCAAGCATCTGGCCTTGGCCTGCGGCGTCACTTTGCTTGCAGGTGCCGGTGGCGCCTATGCCCTGGCCAATCTGGGTCCTGACATCGCAGAGCAAGCTGTGGTGACAGTCACAGTGCCCGTCAAAATAGCACACCTCGAAGATCAGGCGCGTTTGCTTGATGGCCTGGACATCAACCTGACCCGCAGTGACAACACACGCGCTGGCGAGTCGCCCGAAGCTCTGCTTCGCCGCCTGGGTCTGGTCGATGTTGAAGCAGCGCGCTTTTTGCGCAGCAACACATTGGCTCGCCAGGCTTTATTGCGCGGTGGCCGCTCGGTCATTGCCGAGGCCAATCAGCAAAACAATCTCACCCGTCTGAGCATTCGCTGGTTGCAAAACGACAACGACGAAGTATTTCAGCGCTTTGTGTTGCAACGCACAGCACAAGGACTGATGGCTGAGCAGGACGCCCTGCCCATGTCCACCAGCATTCGCATGTCCAGCGGAACCGTTGCGCACTCGCTGTACGACGCCTCTGACGAAGCCAAATTGCCGGACACCGTCACATCACAGCTGACCGAGATTTTCTCCAGCCAGATCGACTTTCACCGTACCTTGCGCAAGGGCGCCAAATTTGCGGTGGTCTACGAAGTGCTCGAAGCAGAGGGTGAACCGCTGCGTACTGGTCGCGTGCTGAGTGCCGAGTTTGAAAACGACAACAAGACCTTCAATGCCGTCTGGTTCGAAACGCCCGGCAAAAAAGGGGCTTACTACGCCCTTGATGGCAAAAGCCTGCGCCGCAGCTTCCTGGCTGCGCCGCTGCGCTACACACGCATCACCAGCAGCTTTGGCTTGCGCAAACACCCCATCTTGCACACTTTGCGCCGTCACGAAGGTGTGGACTACGCCGCCCCCACGGGAACGCCCGTCGCCACTGTGGGTGACGGCGTGGTGGAGTCCGCCGGATGGCAAAATGGTTATGGCAATGTGGTCGTCGTGCGGCACAACGCTTCTTACACCACGGTTTACGGCCACCTCAGCCGCATCCAGGTCAAACGCGGGCAATCCATATCGCAAGGACAATTGATCGGCAATGTGGGCTCCACCGGGTGGTCCACAGGCCCTCACCTGCATTTCGAATACCGCATCAATGGCCGTTACACCGACCCCTCGCGTGTCAACCAGCAAACTGCGAGTGTCAATCTCAACGCCACTGAGCGTGCACGCCTGAAGGTGGAAGCCGAACGCGCACGCATACAGCTGGCCGCTGCCTCCATGATGCGCGACGACCTGGCTCAGTGAGCAAAGCCCCGCTATACATTGGATTGATGTCCGGCACCTCCATGGATGGTGTCGATGGCGTATTGGCCGATTTCACGACTCCCTCCCGCCCCCAGGTTCTGGCCCACGCTTTTGTGCCCATGCCAAACACCTTGGCCGTAGAGTTGCTGGCCCTGAACAGCCCCTGCGACAAGGAACTGCACCGCGCCGCTTTGGCCGCCAACGCGCTGATACGTCTGTACGCACAGGTTGTAGACACGCTGTTGGCATCCAGCCGGCTTGGCGCTCAGGCCATCACCGCCATCGGCGCACATGGACAGACCGTGCGCCACCAACCCCAGCTCCATGATGAGACCGGCTACACCCTGCAATTGAACAATCCTGCCTTGCTGGCCGAACTGACCGGTATCGACGTGGTGGCTGATTTCCGCAGCCGTGATGTGGCAGCAGGCGGACAAGGCGCGCCGCTGGTGCCTGCCTTTCACAAGGGTCTTTTTGGACGCACGGACCAAACCGTGGCCGTGCTCAATATTGGCGGCATCTCGAACCTGAGTGTGATGCATCCCGACGGACGAGTGCAGGGCTGGGACTGTGGCCCAGGCAATGCCCTCATGGATCACTGGTGCCTGCAACACACCGGCCAGCCCTTTGATCGGGAAGGCGCCTGGGCGGCAAGTGGCACCGTGGTGCCTGATTTGCTTGGGCGCTTGCTGCGCGAAGACTACCTGCATCAAACTCCACCCAAAAGTACGGGCAGGGATTTGTTCAACCCTCCATGGCTACAAGCGCATCTGAGTCACTTTGCAGATCTCAGAGCTGTCGATGTCCAAGCCACGCTGACCGCGTTCACGACGCAAGCTTGTCTGAACGACGTTCGCCAGCACACTGCCGACGCCAGGCAATTGATCGTCTGTGGCGGCGGCGCGCTGAACCTGCACCTGATGCAATCGCTGCAACAAGGTCTACCGGGTGTAGAAGTGACCAGCAGCGAAGCTATGGGGTTGCCACCGCTGCAGGTAGAAGCCACCGCCTTTGCATGGCTGGCCTACAAATGCATGCAACGGGAAACAGCCAGCCTGCCAAGCGTCACGGGCGCCCAAGGCGCCCGCGTATTGGGAGCTATTTACCCCCGTTGAGTCGGCATACCGCCAAAGATCAAACCGAGAAAGACGAGCCGCAACCGCAAGTGGTGGTGGCGTTAGGGTTCTTGATCACAAACTGCGCGCCCTGCAGGTCTTCCTTGTAGTCGATTTCGGCGCCTACCAAGTACTGGTAGCTCATCGCATCAATCAACAAGGACACACCGTTCTTGGTCATGGTGGTGTCGTCTTCGTTGACGATTTCATCAAAGGTGAAGCCGTACTGGAAACCGGAGCAACCGCCACCCTGCACAAACACGCGCAGCTTCAGATCCGGATTGCCTTCCTCTGCAATCAAATCCGCCACCTTGGCTGCTGCGCTGTCAGTAAAGACGATAGGAGCAGGCATTTCGGTTTCAACGGTTTGGGCAACAGCGGTCATGGTTTTTCTCCGGATTCAATGCTAAATAGTATAGCGCGGCAGTGGGTTATTCGGCTTTCAACTGGCGATTACCGCTACGGCCCACATGGATTTACGCCCCATGTGTAGCGAGGTGATGGGTGCCCTGCTGGGGCGACATTTCGGCGCAAAGCGACGAGGAGCCACGGCAGGGCACCCATCACCTCGCGCAACAACAAGCAGGCAATAAAAAAGCCGCCAGGCGAACCAGGCGGCTTTTGCTCGAAAACAGATCGAAGCGGATTAACGCTTGGAGAACTGCTTGCGACGACGGGCGGAGTGCAGACCGACCTTTTTACGTTCGACTTCACGGGCATCGCGAGTCACGAAGCCAGCTGCGCTCAGCGCGGGCTTGAGGGCTGCGTCGTAGTCGATCAGGGCGCGGGTGATGCCGTGGCGGGTTGCACCGGCCTGACCGGATTCACCACCACCGTGCACGTTGACCTGAATGTCGAAAGCTTCGAGATTGTTGGTCAGTGCCAGGGGTTGCTTGGCGATCATGATGGAGGTCTCGCGGCCAAAGTAAGCCTGGATGTCCTTGCCATTCACGGTGATCTTGCCGGAGCCTTTTTTCAGAAACACGCGGGCGACGCTCGATTTGCGACGGCCGGTGCCATTATTCCATTCACCAATCATTGTTCCGCTCCTTAGATTTCCAGAGCCTTGGGCTGCTGGGCAGTGTGCGGGTGCTCGGCACCGCCATACACCTTCAGCTTCTTGATCATGGCGTAGCCCAGAGGACCTTTGGGCAGCATGCCCTTGACGGCCTTCTCGAGTGCGCGGCCAGGATGCTTGGCTTGCAGGTCACGGAAGTTGGTTTCGGTGATACCACCGGGGAAACCGGAATGACGGTAGTACTTCTTGTCCAGGGACTTGGTACCGGTCACTTTGAGTTTGGATGCGTTAACGATGACGATGAAATCGCCGGTGTCAACGTGAGGCGTGTAAATGGCCTTGTGTTTGCCGCGCAGACGGAGAGCAACTTCGCTGGCTACTCGTCCGAGGACCTTGTCGGTCGCGTCAATCACAAACCACTCATGCACGACCTCAGCGGGTTTTGCGCTGAA